>OJIY01000031.1_pt1 | contig 216425 bp, 191 predicted proteins | sample 1596061 | NCBI WGS metagenome assembly OJIY01 (sample SAMEA4350111, study PRJEB24818) | metagenome | biome: human; feature: gut; material: faeces | place: Denmark | collected 2013-09 | reverse complement strand
GTTAATAATAAAAACTTTTTTTAGTTTTATATCATTTAATTTTGAGGAACGATATAATAACTGATTTATAAAGACAAGTTTATTTTGATTACTTTCGCTGCTATAGTGTGTATTGCAATGGGCAATTACTTTTTTCCAATAACGTGCAATTAAATTATTTGAGTTGAAAGATTCGTAATCCCATATTTCAATTTTTTTCTCATTACGTTCCAAATCATATTTATCTAATACCTCATCGAATAATTCGATGATTTTTTGATTATCATGCTTGTTGCAGAAAAAGTAAAAATCGTCAGAAAAGTATGAAAATTCACAGTCTATGCTATGACTATTTAGTTGTTGATTTATATCATTACTCATACGAACCAGATGTTGTTCGGCAAAATACAAAGATAGATAGTTCCCCATAATTAATCCGTTTGTTGCACCATTATTAAGATTTGTAATATACCTATCTTTAAAACCATGAAAATCAAGATAATGAGTATAAAGCCTTCCATAAAACTCTTTAATATCTAGTTTTAATAAGTTATCATATACACATAGATTATTGAAATCATTTTCTAACTGTATATCATATTCTCCGATTTTAAAGTCACCAGTCGCTAAGCTTGTGGATAAGCGTTTATGAATAGGATCTAATTCCTGGGGGTTGTCAAAGTGGGGTAAGGTTTTAAAATGCTCATAACCACAAACAAGTGCTATAATATTGGGCAATTTAAGTGTACGAAATGTGGTATTGTCTTTATTGATTTTGAATTTAATTGGTATTGTCCAACATGTATCTTCAATATCTAAAGTAGAAATAGTGGGCGAAAAGATAAGGGAATCAATATCAATGAAGTGTTTAATAGGGTTTTTAAAATTGTAAATATTATTATAACTCATATTTCTCTCCATCTCTTTTTAGTATTGTAAATACCACATCCATCACAAGTATCCGGCCAGTTCAACTTCCACTCCAAATACTCCTTTCTGGTAATCTCCCCAGCTTTCAACTCATTTTTCCTAACCAACCATTCCCGCATAAAATCATCCACAACACCATATTTGAACCACAATCCCACAGGCGGGTGAGCTGGCCAGTCATCACTGTCATTATAACGCACAGCGGTATCATCCGAAGCATTACACTTCCCCGGATTCCTTACAAGCTGGAAAAGGTTGATTGCGCCCGGATTATCTTCATCCAGCCAGAAGAAGGTCTGCATAATATCTTCTGCAGAACCGGAAACTTCACTTATAAAATTCAACGGATTCACGTCTAAAACTTTCGCTATCTGCAACAATGTATCTTTCTTAGGCACTCGATAATTCGTTTCATATTGTGCTATCCGGTTATCGGCTCCTTTTTCATCAAAGCCTATTCCAACACCTAACTCTTTTTGTGTCATGCCCCGGAAGTTACGGATAAACTTGATTTTTTCGCCTACTGTCATCTTCTATTCACCGCCTTTTCCCTTATTATAATGGATAATCTGAAAATAGTAAATAGAAATATTAACATTTTTGCGAAATAAATACTTGACATTAACATATAAGCGAATATATAATATAGATACGGCATTAACAATAATGTTAATGAAAGTGAATGAGCTGTATCGTCTGCCAACAGACTTCTGTCAAGACCCCGTAAGGGCGAGCGAAGAAAGACACTCCTGTAAATGGTGGGAATCTCGAAAAGGAGTAATCCCATAGCCGCATGAGCGGTTGAGGTCAGTTGAAACACTGGCAACAGACGATACAAAAGGAAGCCGCAAATCAAAAAGGAAGGAGATTCATTATTGAATAACACTTTATTTGTAACAGCCGGGGACATTGCAGAAGAATTAGGCATTTCAAAACCATTTGCCTACAAACTGGTACGACAGATGAATGATGAATTAGAAGCAAAAGGTTTTCTTACTATTGCAGGAAGGGTAAGCCGGAAGTATTACGAAGAAAAGTTTTATGGAATAACAAAAGCGGATTAAGAAAGGAAGTAGCAACATGGCAGCCTATAAAGACGAGAAGCGGGGAACGTGGTTTGTGTCGTTCCATTACAATGATTGGACTGGAAAGAATTGCAGGAAGGTCAAGAGGGGCTTTAAAACAAGGCGTGAGGCGGTGGAGTGGGAGCAGCATTTTCTGATGAAAGAAGGTTCTGATTTAGATATGACGTTTTCTGAATTTGTGGCCGCTTACACCAGAGATATGCAGCCGAAGTTAAAACACAACACATGGCTCACGAAAGAACATATCGTTCGTACCAAATTACTTCCCTATTTTAAAGATAAGAAAATGCGGGATATTAAGCCGAAAGATATTATCCAGTGGCAGAATAAGCAGATTTCCTATCGAGATGAAAAAGGAAAGCTCTATGCACCTACATATTTAAAAACGCTGCAATCAGAGTTAAGCGCCCTATTTAACCATGCGGTACGGTTTTATGAACTGAAAAGTAATCCGGTGACAAAGGCTGGCCCGCTGGGGAAAGGCAGGGCGGAAGAAATGTTATTCTGGACAAAAGAAGAATACTTAAAATTTGCTGAAGCTATCCAAGAGAAACCTTATTCCTATTATGCGTTCCAGATATTGTACTGGTGCGGATTGAGATTGGGAGAACTGCTGGCTTTAACGCCGCAAGATATTGATTTTGAAAATAAGGTTATCAGAATTACAAAATCTTATCAACGTTTACAGGGCGAGGACATTATAACAGACCCCAAAACACCAAAAAGTAAACGGGTAATCAGTATGCCGGATTTCTTATGTGAGGAATTACAGGATTATATCAGTAAATTATACGGTGTCCTCCCCACAGACAGAATCTTTCATATGACAAAAAGTTTCCTGCACCATGAAATGAGCCGGGGAGCCAGCCTAGCAGGTGTAAAACGGATAAGAGTGCATGATTTACGTCATTCTCATGTATCGTTACTTATCAGCATGGGCTTTTCGGCGGTATCAATCGGGAACCGGGTAGGCCATGAAAGCGTGGATATAACTTACCGATATGCACATATGTTTCCGACCGAGCAAAGCCAAATGGCAATGAAACTTGACGAAGAATTTAAGGAGGGAACAGAAAAATGAGCGGAACACATAAATATCCTACTATCAGCTTCCGTATTTCGCCCAGAGAGCGGCAGGAAATAGAAGCTAAGATATTTGCCAGCGGTATGAAAAAGAAAGATTATTTTATCCGCTCCTGCATTTACAACAGGGTTTGTGTAGTAGGTAAAAAAGAAACGGTGTACCAGATAGTTGAAAAGTTACAGGACATGGAAAAACACTTGATTGAATTGGCAGAAAATTTTACAGAGAATAAGGCAGAATTCACGGTGCAGGAATTAGAGGAAACAAAAGAAAGTTATCTTGATTTATTAAAAGCAGTTTTATGGATGTTAGACGGGGCGAAATATCTCTGGCAGGACAAAGAAAATACCCCGGAGGATTAAACCGGAGCATTTTCGTGATAACAAAAGCCGAAGCCTTTGTACCATATCTCGCAAATATAGTGTACCAAAGGCTCCGGCGAATTTCAACGAAAATCGCACAGGAAGGAGCAGGAAATGGAACAGTTGCAGGAGCAGCAGGAAGTAAAACTTATCAGTATGGATATGGTTCAGAGCCAACAGGTAGAGTGGCTTTGGTATCCGTACATTCCTTTTGGGAAAATAACAATCGTACAAGGTGATCCGGGTGAAGGTAAAACAACATTCGCTTTGAATCTGGCGGCACGTATTTCTAAAGGCGAACGGTTCGGGCGGGAGAACACAACAGGCGTTCCTTTATCTGTCATTTATCAGACCGCAGAGGACGGCTTATCTGATACAGTTAAGCCCCGACTTGAAGAAGCAAAGGCAGATTGCAGCCGGATTCTTGTCATTGATGACCGGGAGAAATCTTTAACTATGGATGATGACCGGCTGGAAAAAGCTATCAATGCTACTGGGGCAAGGCTGCTTATATTAGACCCTATTCAAGCCTATTTAGGCGGCGGTGTAGATATGAACCGAGCGAATGAAGCAAGAGATATGACAAAGAAATTAAGCCAGCTTGCAGAGCATACAGGGTGCGCCGTACTTCTTATCGGTCACATGAATAAAGACAGCGGTGTCAAAGCCGCTTACCGTGGAATCGGCTCCATAGATTTTTTCGCGGTGGCAAGAAGCGTGTTACTGGTGGCGCGAGTGGCGGAGCAGGAAAATATCCGGGTTATGGCGCAGATAAAAAACAATCTGGCCGAAGAAGGACAGCCCATAGCATTTGAGCGGCGTAAAGATGAATTTCGTTATATGGGAGCCTATGATATTACAATAGATGAATTACTAGGCGGCTATTGTAAGACAAATAAAATACAACAGGCGAAGCAGCTTATCAAGGGATTGTATGGAAAAAATGTGTTGATTTCCAGTGCGGATATGGAGCAGAAAGCGGAAGCAATCGGCGTTTCTAAAAGGACACTGGACATGGCTAAAAAGGAACTGAATATCAAATCAAAACGACAGGGAAGTAGCTGGTACTGGGATTTAGATAAATCATAATATCCAAGAACGCAACAATGTAAGTCTTTCGGAATTGCAAGGTTAAGTCTGCAAAGATAACAATGCAATTTATAAAGAAATACAATGTTGCGTTCTTGCTTTCGGAAGGAGATTAACGAGATGATTAGACAGCCAGATAAAGGAAGCAGAAACGTAAATGATACATTTTATGCGGCAGAGAAAAGAAAAATAGACTTGCTTAACCAAATGTTAGGGGAAGTGGAATTAACTACACAGGAAGAAAATACGTTAATATGGCTTGCCGGGTGGGAGGATAGCATGGTTAGACATATCATATCGGCATTTGAGAAGGCAAAACGATAGTCTTTTAGAAGCCCTCGGCGTTTGAGAGCGAAATACACCCGTCGCACAAACCTCCGGTTTATGCTCTGGGTATATTTCGCCCTTGCAGGGGGCTGTTGCCCGGTAATGGGCAGAGTTCGTAAACGGACACCTTATGGTGTCCACTCACGGAAAGGAGCGTCATCTATCGCAAGAAATTCATTTATTCAAATCTCCAAGCTGCATGATGTACGGGGAAGGATAGATTACATATCCAGCCATGCCAGACAGGAAAATTTGCACGCTACCTATCAGACAGCAGACATGGAATTTTGGAGGAATCTTGCAAAAGAAAATCAGCAGGAGTTTATAAAAAGCGGAACAGAGGGAAAATGTATTGAAGCAAGAGAATTGATTATTGCCTTACCCCAAAATTATACTAAATATGATCCACAGCAGGTACTTGAAACATTTACGGAAGCATTTAAAAACAGATACCATATTGAATGTGTATCTGCCTTACATCACAATAAGCAAAAGACCAATTATCACATTCATTTAATTTTCAGTGAGCGGCAGCTATTGCCAGAACCGGACATTAAAATTGCTTCTCGCAATATGTTTTATGATGAACAGGGCAAGCACGTAAGAACAAAAAAAGAGATTTTAGACACAGAAGGGAAAGTAAAGGAAGGATGTAAAATTATCCCGAAGGGTTCTGTTTATGAGAGCAGGATGTTTACCAATAAAAATCAGTATTTCAAAAGTGATGAATTTCTGGCAGAAGAAAAGAAAAACTTTACGGAATTGATTAACCAATACATAGATAATCCGAAAGAGCGTTTAAAGGTATTTGACCGGAACAGCGTTTATCTTCCCACCAAAAAGATTGGTAAACATAATCCCAAAGCGGCAGAAATTGAGAAGGATAATCAGACAAGGCAGGAATGGAATTATGTCGTGGATGAAGCGCTTATAGCGGGAGTGGATGAAAGAGAAATACGGAAGGTCAAGAAGCATGAAATTACTACACAGGTTTCTAAATCTATCGCTGATAATGGCAGAAAGCCGGGGCTGTTCCATATTTTCGTAGAACAGGCAACAGAGCATTTAAAAACAGTTATAGAAAAATGGAGATTGCCGCCGAGACCAATTTTAAAAGTTGATATGATTGAATTTCGTAAAATGCAGGACACAAAGGAAAAGCTAGAAAAACAAATTACTGCAATCCGTAATCTGGAACAATATGAAATTCCACAGCTAAAAGAAGAACTGGAAGAAGTCAAAGGTTTGTTTAGAGGAAAGGAACGGAAATCTTTAGAGAGCAGAATTGCTAATGCACAGGAACGATTATCTTCTATGAAAACATATCTGAATACTATCGTAAACAACAGTGGCTATAAGTCCGTACAGGGTTTCATGCGGGTATATAAAAAGGCAGAGGGAGAGGTATTAGCCTATCAAAAAGCGATGGAGCAGTACCGCACCCGTGGCGGCCAGAAACCACCGGAGGAAGAAAGCATTCGGGAACAGTTACGGCGTTTGGCAGAGGAAGGAAAAAGAAATGAAATTAGCAGAAAAATTACAGTAAAAAAAGAGAAGGGAGCAAGGTTACTATGACAGAAATGGAAAAGCAAGTCATGTTCCGAATGGCAGTTAAGTTGGTGGAATATGGAATTATTGAACAGGACAAAGAAGCTGAAAATCTGGTGCAGTGGTTTCTGTTAAGCAGCCGGATAAAAGAAAATAATGCCGAAATCCGGGAACTGATGAAAAACTATAAGGAAACGGAACTTCAGGCCAGAGAAGGCGTGAAGGAAGCGTTAAAACGTAATCAAGAAATTTGCAGACGCAGAGACGAGTTATATCACCAGCAGAACGATTTAAAAGGAACGGTATATAAATTGGAACAAGAATTAAATCGGTAGGAAATAAGGGCAGCCCTGGAGTGTTGGCAGCAGCCCTTATAACAATTTATGAGTGTTCTTCTTCATCCAAAGGAGCGGCGTAGACCTCTGTCATCAAACGGACACCGATACGAAAGCCATCAATAAAATTCTGTTCTAGTTCAAGCGGCAACAGATCGAGGTGAGAATCTATCAATTCGTGAAATTCATCTTTTAATTCCTCTGGCAGTTTTTCAATAAACACGGAATAGGATTTAAAGGCTTTATCTCGATTTACTTTGAAGTCCTCTATTGTTGTTTGAAATTTTGAATAGGGATATAGTTCCCCCTTATAAAGTTGCTCTAACATTTTTTCCATTTTGGAACCTCCTTGTACGAATGTTTCTATCTAGTGACAAGTTTAGCACAGTTTTTGACTATACTCAATATAAAAGTTTCTAATTAGTCACAAAAGTTTTGGAGGGTATAGTTATGCAGTGGATTTTACGGGATATTCCGCTGGGGAGAAACATTCAGACGGTGCGAATGGAAAAGGATATGACGCAAAAAGAAGTAATTGAAAAGCTGGAATTAATGGGAGGACTTATGTCAAGAAGTACGCTGGCGAATATAGAAGCAGGCCGGAGGAACATCAAAGCAAGTGATTTAAAGGCATTGAAGATATTGTTTGATGTGGATTATGAGGAATTTTTCAAAGATTGAATATAAGATTTTTAAGTGACATATGATTGTTTCTATCTGGTGGCATGATTACAAAATTTATTGACTATACTCAAACTAAGTTACTAATTAGTCACAAGGTTGGAGGTATAGTATGCAGTGGATATTGCAGGACATTCCACTAGGAAGAAACATTCAGACCGTGAGAATGTCAAAGAATATGACACAAATAGAAGTAGTGGAGCAACTACAACTAATGGGCAGCATGATGTCACGAAGCACATTAGCAAATATAGAAGCTGGAAGAAGGAATATTAAGGCCAGTGACTTGAAAGCATTACAAGTATTGTTTGACGTGGATTATAGCGAATTTTTCAAAGATTGAGAAAATGATTATCCTTGTTTCTTCCTTGATGACAGTAAGGACATGGTGCTAGCACCATGTTATTTAAAGTGATTAAGAATGAGATTATGGATAGAGTTGGTTTCTTGTTAAAATGAAATGTATGTGAGGTTAAAAATAATGGAAAAACTAATGAGCAATCCATACGCATGGTCTGTATTATCTTTGTGTACAGTATTTTCTCTTATATTTGCAATATATACATGGATTGTCGGAAGAAAAACAAAAGAAATTTCAGTGGATTATTTTAGTAATGAAATAATAAAACAAGGGAAAAATCCTATCTCGAAACTGAATATTGAATTTGAGGGCAAGCCAATTCAAGATTTAACTTCAACAATTTTTTATATTTGGAATAGCGGAAGTGAAGTTATTAATCATGAAGAAGTTGTTGAAAAATCCCTAAAAATTAAATGTAAATCAGAATCTTTTTTAGATGTTCAAGTTATTAGGCAGAGTGATGATAGCAATAACTTTTCTGTTATGAATGTAACATCGACAAATATTGAAGTTATATTTGATTATATGGATAGTGGTGAAGGAGTTAGGCTTCAAATACTACATACGGAATCAAGCGATGATTTATTCGTTAATTGTAAAATAAAGGGTGGAAAGCCTATAAGAAATTGTATTGAAATGAAAAAAAATAAAGGTATTCGTGGATTTTGGCGTTCGTGTTTAGATGAATTGTTTCCAATGCTGATTATAGCTTTAGGATTTTATTGTACAATAGTAGTATCACAATTCATGGGATTTCCGTACAAGGAATATGAAATATTTTTGCTGATTGTTTCTATTGTTGTTGGTGTTATATTGTTCGTATTGTATTTAAAAATGAAGAAAAAAGTAAAAAACGTATTGCATAGAACAATTCCAAGTGAATTAAGGTAATCATAAGGAAACAATCCAGTATATAATAGTTTTGTTGTAAGCTCAGAAATAGGCAGTCAAGGAATGATACTCCGTGATACCCATATGATACCTGTTTCTCCCGAAACGATATATAAGTGGTATAACTTGAATAAAACAGGCACGAAAAGCCTTGAAAAACACCATGTAATTAACAAATAAGTTAATGACTTAGGGAGTTTGAATAATATCGGAGGCTTGGAAAAGCCAGTAATACCGGGCTTTTTCCGCCCTTAATTCCCGTCGTGGCAACGATTTGGCAACACTTTTCATTATTCCATCAAAAAAGGACTATCTGATTTTCAAAATCAGATAGTCCTTTTTTTGTTATCTTTCAGACTTTAGACCCTCTATCAGCATATCACTCAACGCCTGGGAGGGAACCTTGGCCCACCGCTGTGTGGTGTCAAACTCTGGGTAGTGATAACGCCACCTGTCATATTCCTCTTTGGTGATTTCCCCGGCTTCCAGTTTGGCGGCCTGCTCTCTCCAGGCGGTCAGCATTTTTATCATATCGTCATAGGTGCGGCCCCTGGACTTATCCAGCCGCAGACAAATTTCCCCATCGGCCTCGCTGATTTTGAGGCCCCGCAAATCTTCAAGGGCAAAGAGCGTGTGCATAAGCCCGATGTCGCTGTCAATGTCTGGAACGTCGAGCGCCTGAGGCGATACGTCCAGCGTGTGAGCCAGGGTGGAGGTCAGGTCGGCCTTTGGTGTCCTGGTGCCGGATTCATACTGGGCCATGCGGACATCAGCGGTCTTTTCAGGGAAGCCCACCGCCATACCAAGATATTTCTGTGTCATGCCCCGCAGGTTGCGGATAAACCGTATTCTCTCACCAATCGCCATACCAGCCAACTCCTATCTGTTTTCCTGTCGAAATCAGTATAGCATATCTGTTTAAGGATAGTCAAGCGGAACCTAAACAAAAAAGATAAATATTTTCCTGCAAACCCCTTGACCAAAACAAATAGGTTTAGTATAATGCAAATAAGAAGTTAAACAAATATGATTAACTTCGGAAAGGAGGTCTAACATGAGCGACACCTTTATGAGAGTGGACGATGTGGCGGCGGAACTGGGCGTGTCCAAGTCCTACGCTTACAAAATCGTCCAAAAGTTAAACGCCGAACTGAAAGGCATGGGTTACTTGACCGTAGCGGGCCGGGTTAACAAACGGTATTTCATGGAAAAGGTCTGCTACGGCGGACGGGACAAGGCAGAAAGGAAGTGATTCAAGTGGCGGTCTATAAGGAAGAAAAAACTAACACATGGCGGGTCATCTACCGATACACCAACTGGAAAGGGGAGCGCAAGCAATCCCAAAAGCGGGGCTTCACCACCAAGCGGGAGGCCCTGGCATGGGAACGGGAACAGGAGCATAAGGCCACCGCCGACCTGGATATGACCTTTGAGAGCTTTGTGGCGCTCTATACAACGGATATGCAAAGCCGGGTCAAAGAGAACACATGGGGAACCAAGGAACATATTATCCGTACCAAGCTACTCCCTTACTTCGGCAAGCGGAAGATGGCGGAAATCCAGTCCAAGGAAATCATGGCGTGGCAGAACGAGATGATAAACTATCGGGACGAGAACGGCAAGCCCTACTCCCCAGTTTATCTGAAGACGCTACATAATCAGTTGAGCGCCATTTTCAACCATGCGGTCAAGTATTACAACCTAAAGACAAACCCAGCCGCCAAGGTGGGGAACATGGGCAAGGCCAAGGGGCGGGAAATGCTGTTCTGGACAAAGGACGAGTACCAAAAGTTTTCCGATGTGATGATGGACAAACCTCTGTCCTATTACGCCTTTGAAATACTCTACTGGTGTGGTATTCGGGAGGGGGAACTGCTGGCCCTCACTCCTGGGGACTTCGACTTTGAGCGGAGTACGGTTTCCATCTCGAAATCTTATCAGCGGCTAAAGGGCCGGGACGTTATCACTGACCCCAAGACACCCAAAAGCAACCGGGTTATCAAAATGCCCAACTTCCTGTGTGAAGAAATGCAGGACTTCATCAAGAGCCTTTACGGGGCCGAGCCGACAGACCGTATCTTCCCGGTAACGAAATCCTATCTGCATCGGGAAATGGACAGAGGCGCAAAGGAAACCGGGCTAAAGCGTATCAGAATTCACGACTTACGTCACAGCCACATTTCTTTGCTGATAGATATGGGCTTTTCGGCTATCGCCATAGCCGACCGGGTAGGCCATGAGAGTATCGACATCACATATAACTACGCCCATCTGTTCCCGACCCGGCAGACAGAGATGGCGGAAAAACTGGACTGTCTGCGGACAGAGGAAGGAGTATAACCATGTCACTCAAAAACAGGGACAATAAAAACCGCTGGCGCAACAAAACGGTGGCGTTCCGAGTGTCGCCGGAGGAGGACGCACAGATTGAAACTGCTGTGCGGCTCTCCGGCCTCACGAAACAGGACTACATTACTCGAAGGCTCCTGTGCCGGGATGTGGTGGTACAGGGCAATCCTAGGGTATATAAGGCCCTACGGAATGAGCTGGCCGCCGTTCTGGAGGAACTGCGACGCATTGAGGCAGGGAGCGGCGTGGACGATGAACTGATGGACACCATCGAACTGATCGCCGCCATCATGGGCGATATGGGGGAGGATTGATAGATTGATGGACGATAAGAAAATGAAAACGACTGCCCCGTTTCCACCTGTTGGCGCAGATGGGGGACAGCCGCTCTCACAAAAACCTACACCGAGTATAACAGAGGATTGTGCCGAAAACAATCCCCCGGAGAAAGATTTGGACGAAATGCTGCGGCAAATGCAGAGGTTCAATGACCCGGCATATCTGCCCACCATTTCCATGAACGACCTTTATGAGAACGTGTACCAGAGCAGGCCGCCGGTCATCGACGGCCTGCTCTACACCGGGGCCTATCTGTTCGTGGGCGCGCCCAAGGTGGGCAAATCCTTTCTCATGGCCCAGCTTGCCTACCATGTCAGCACCGGCCTCCCCCTGTGGGGCTACCCTGTCCATCAAGGGACTGTCCTCTATCTGGCGCTGGAGGACGACCACAGGCGCTTACAGGAGCGGCTTTACCGAATGTTTGGGACGGACGGCACCAACGACCTTTATTTCGCTATCTATGCTAAACAGCTTGGCGGGGGCCTGGAGGAACAGCTAAAGCGATTTGTCCAGGAACACCCGGACACCCGGCTTATCATCATCGACACCCTGCAAAAAATCCGGGAGGCTGGCGGCGACAAGTACAGCTATGGTAATGACTATGAAATCATCGGCAAACTGAAACAGTTTGCCGACCAGACCGGCCTTTGCCTCCTGCTGGTACATCACACACGCAAGCAACAGGCTGATGATAAGTTTGATATGATTTCCGGCACCAACGGCCTACTGGGGGCGGCGGACGGGGCCTTTCTGCTCCAAAAGGAAAAGCGGACGGACAGGGCCGCCACGCTGGAACTGTCCGGGCGCGACCAACAAGACCAACGGCTCCATCTGAACCGGGACATGGAGCGGCTGGTGTGGGAACTGGAACGGGCCGAAACAGAACTTTGGAAAGCGCCGCCCGACCCGGTATTAGAGGCTGTGGCGGCTCTTGTGACAGCGGACAGGCCGACGTGGGCCGGGACAGCTACCGAACTTGTGCAAGCCCTCCAAATGGACATAAAGCCTAACACACTCACCATGCGCATGAACGTGAACGCCGGGCGGCTCCTGAACGAATACAATATCCAGTATGAGAGTAGCCGTAGCCGCACCGGGCGGCGGGTCAAGCTGGCCCTTATTTCCAAGGAGGCGTGACGATGGTGACGGTCGTGACGATGATTGGGGGCGTGGGTGCGGTACTTAAAAGACCGTCACCATCGTCACAACCGTCACAGGGAGCGAGGCCGGAAGTCAAGGGGGCATACCTGCGGGTGGAGATTGCCGCAAGGCAATACAACCCGTACCCCTTGACTTTCGGCCCACGGAACACACTTGCCAGGAGGGGGAAAGGCTGTGCCTTTCCCCCTGCCCAACGGCGAGTGTCAAAGTTTAGGCGGGGTGCAGGGCGCCCTTTTCAAAGGGCGGCCCTGCTGGGGAGGCAACCGTAGTTGCCGGGGCAAAGCCCCCTCCACCCCGTAGGGCGCAAGGGCGCTTTTGATACGGAGTGTCAAAAGTGCTTTTGCGTTACTTTCGCAGAAAGTAACAAAGGCCGCCGCTGGCGCAGCGAAAGGAGTTGACGATTTGAAAAGGACGATCAGCGTCATGGTGGGGCAAGGCTCGGTCAACCATAACAGCAGGAAGTTCCATGCTAAGAATACCGACCCTGAACGCTCCCACCTCAATATAGACTACTGTCAAGAAAATATCAAGGCGGTGTACCATGAATTGTTTGACGAGGCTCTAAAACGCTATAACGACAAGCAGACCAGGGTGGACAGGCAGATCAAAGACTACTACGAAAAAATACGCTCAGGAAAGCAGGAAAAGATATTTCATGAAATTATCCTGCAAGTGGGCAACAAGGACGATATGAGCGCCGACAGCGAGGACGGCCAGCTTGCGGCGGCGGTGCTGGGTGAATACATGAGCAGCTTTCAAGAGCGCAACCCCCATCTTCGGGTGTTCTCGGCCCACCTCCACATGGACGAGGCCACGCCCCATCTGCACATAGATTTTGTACCCTTTACTACGGGGAGCAAGCGGGGACTGGACACCAGGGTATCACTCAAACAGGCGTTGGCCGTTCAGGGCTTCAAGGGCGGCACCAGAGGAGACACGGAGTGGAGCCAGTGGGTACGCTCGGAGAAAGAACAGCTTTCCCTTGTGATGGAGCGACACGGTATCGAATGGGAGGACAAAGGCACCCATGACAAGCACCTGTCCGTCCTGGACTTCAAAAAAGAACAGAGGGCGCAAGAGATCGTCGCCCTGGAAACGGTCATGGTGGAGAAAGAGCGCCAGGTAGAGGGACAGGAGCGGCGGCTCAAGGAGCTGGCCCCGGCGGTGAAGAACTTAGAGCGTTTGGCGGCGGAATTCTCCGCCGACCCGGAGGAGATTTTACCGGATCCGGGGCCGCTGGAAACGGGCAGGGCCTACCGGGAGAAAAAGGCCAAGCCCCTGCTGGCTAAAGTCGTCAAGGTACTGCGTTCCCTGTACCGGGCCTATGTTGACTTGAAAGGGAAGTTTGAGCGCCTACAAGGGGACTATGGCCGGGTGCGGGAGAGCAACGAACGCCTGTCCGACCGCTTGCAGGAGGTGAAGATGGAGAACAAGACCCTGCGGGGTGTCGCCGCCAACTATGAGCGAGTCAAGCGGGCCTTTGGCTCCCAGGAGGTAGAGGCGGTGGTGGCGGCCAGCAAGCAGCAGGAGCAAACCCTCAAAGAACTCAAGAAGCAACAGAAAAAGAAAAATCATTATGAAAGGTAAAGTCATTCTGCCAAAAGAGTGGTCGGCGGGGAGCAATCCTCACCGACCTTTTCTTTTGCGCAAGGGGGTATAATATCCCCCCTTGAAATGTGGTGCACGATATGTTATAATATGGTCAATAAATTGACCGTAAATAAATAGACCATAGGCGGTGAGTTATGAATAAAGAAGATAAAAAAAATGCGTATCTGTACTGCAAGTTCAGAGATGAACAGCTTGCCTTATATGACGAATACGCAAAACGTCATGGTATGCTGATGAAAACATTGCTTGTGGTAAATGTCCTCTTTTATGACAGCTTTTATTCCAAAGGTGGTATGACACAGACTGAAATATGTCAAAGAACATTTCAGTCTAAACAGACCGTAAACTTAATCATTAAAAATCTCTTGACAGAAAGTTATATTACCGTTACCGAAGTGCCGGAAAATAAAAGAAATAAGATCGTTCAAATGACGGAGGCAGGGCGGGAATGGTGTGAAAAGGTCGTCCGTCATATCACATGGGCAGAGGACACGGCAATGTCTATGTTTACAGCGGAGGAACAAAAGCAGCTTATTGATTTATCAAGGACATTCACGAAAAATCTTACAAAGCTCGTCAATCAAGAAACGGAGGAAATAGAAGAATGATTATCAATACAGGCGGACGGACAGATACCGTCCAATATTATACGGAATGGCTGCTGCGCCGTTTTTCAGAGGGTTATGTTCTTTCGCGCAATCCTCTTTTTCCAAACAAGGTAACGCGCTATGAATTGACCCCCGACAAAGTGGACTGCGTTGTTTTCTGCTCGAAAGACTATAAACCGATCTTGCCGCGCCTGCATGAGATTACAGACCGTTTCAACACTTATTTTCACTATACCATTACCGCCTACGGCAAAGATATTGAACCGGGCGTACCGAGTATAGAGGAAAGTATGGAAACGCTGATCGAGTTATCAAAGCTGGTGGGCAAGGGGCGGGTTGCGTGGCGGTACCCCGTTCTACTTACAAAGAAATATACCATACAGCAGCATTTAGAAACCTTTGAACGTATGGCGAAAGTCCTTGCCCCTTATATTGACCGCTGCATTTTCAGCTTTGTTGAAATGTATAAAAAGCTGGAAACCAATATGCCAGAGCTTATCCCGTTGTCCGAAGAAGATAAGGACACTTTGGCGCGGGGGCTTGGTGCAATCGCAAATCAATACGGTATTTCCATTCAAACCTGCGGTACAAACGGCGATTTTACCGGGTACGGTATTCACACTTCCGGCTGTATGACGCTGGACATTTTAGGAGAAGCAAACGGGGTTGTATTTAAGAGCTTGAAGCATAAAGGTATGCGGCAGGGTTGTCATTGTATCGAAAGCCGGGATATAGGGGCTTATGATACTTGTCTGAATGGCTGCAAATATTGTTATGCCAATACGAAACCCCAGAAAGCGCGGGAGAATTACAGGCTCCACGCCCCCGCTTCGCCGCTTCTGTTAGGCCATATAAAGCCGGAGGACACAATCATACAGGGGGCGCAAAAAAGTTTTTTGGCAAAAGAACAGCTTACCCCTGCCACAGATGATAAGGAGGAACCCCAAAATGGAATTTAATGAAGTTATCAACAAGAGAAGAACAAGCAGAGAATGGACAGATCGGGAGGTTGACTTTGAAGCGATCAAAAGGATTATGGAAGCGGGAATGAAAGCCCCCTCTTGGGATCACTATCGAAATTGGCAATTTATTGTTCTTCATACAAAGGAAGAAAAAGAGAACGCTTTTAGCTACGCAAAATTCATAGCGGATAAATTCGATACAAGCAAATACGAAAATAGAAAATTGAATTTGGCGCAAAAGATGTACGCTTATGCTATGCCGCTGCAATACACTATGCTGGTTGATTGCCCGTATGTGATTGTCCCGCTGTTCAAATGCAACAAGCTCAACGCAGAATGGGTCAGCAAGCTAAACCCACTTACTACCGCATGGTGCGTTGCTGAAAATATCATGCTTGCCGTTATCAACGAGGGGCTTGGCTACTCTTTGCGTATTCCGCTGAACAAGGAACACAACATTGTACTTGAAAAGCTGGGTGTGCCGAGTGGCTGGATGACGCCATGCTTTATTGGAATTGGTTATCCGAAAGAGGACGAACTGATTTTGGAGCAATACGACAGTAACCCGGACGGCCATATTCACATGGGGGAATGGTGAGTATGAATATCCCCGTCATTCAAGAAGTCGAAGTCAAAAATATCCTTTCAAAGTCTAATCTGCCTGTATGCGAATATTCCGTCAATCCGTATGTGGGTTGTACGCATGGCTGTCAATACTGCTATGCGTCCTTTATGAAGCGGTTTACAGGCCATACGGAGCCGTGGGGAACTTTTTTAGATGTAAAGCATTGGCCGGAAATTAAAAACCCGAAGAAATACGCCGGAAAAGAATTGTTTATCGGTTCTGTCACCGACCCCTATCTTCCGCAGGAAGAACTATACGAGCGTACACGAGCCTTGCTGATACAGTTAAAGGGAAGCGGCGCAAAGATCAGTATTGCAACGAAAAGTGATTTAATCTTGCGGGATTTGGATTTGATAAAGACTTTCCCGGAAGCCCGTGTTTCGTGGTCTGTCAACACATTAGACGAAGATTTTAAGTCTGATATGGATAGTGCGGTGTCTATTGATCGGCGGCTTGCCGCTATGGAAGCGTTTTATCGTGCGGGTATTCGCACTACTTGTTTTGTTTCACCGATCTTCCCCGGCATTACAGATATAAAGGCGATTATCCAGCGTGTAAAAAGGCAATGCAATTTGATTTGGCTTGAAAACTTAAATCTGCGCGGCAGCTACAAAACGGTGATTATGGACTATATAAAGGAAAAACACCCGCATTTGCTTCCCCTCTATCAAGAGATTTACCATAACGGCAGCCGCAGCTATTGGGAAACGCTTGACACAGAACTAAAGGTATATGCAGCCGAAATCGGCCTTGACTATGTAACGAATGACGACAGTATCAGCCGCCCTTTCGACGAGCCGCCCGTTGTCGTCAATTATTTCTACCACAGTGAGATTAAAAAATCAGCAAGAAAAGGAGGTGCTAGCAATGCCTGAACTGCCTGAAATAGAAACAATAAAGAGCGTTATTGAGCCGCAGATACAGGGGCTTACCATTGGGAATGTAACGGTCAACCGCCCGGAAGTGATTGCCTATCCTACCGCAAAGGCGTTTCGCGATTTGCTTACAGGACAGACAATCTCCCGTATGGGACGCCGGGGAAAGTTTTTGACTATTACATTGGGCAGCGGCGATTATATCGTTTTACATTTACGAATGACAGGCTGTTTGCTGCTGACCCCGGCAGACTTCCCGCAGGAAAAGCACACGCATATTGTTTTGTTGTTAAGCAATGAAAAGGAATTGCGATTTTCCGACACACGCCGTTTTGGGCGTTTTTGGCTGCTCCAAAATGGTGAAAGCGATACATACAGCGGTATTGACAAATTAGGAATAGAGCCGTTATCTTCCGAGCTTACCGCCGAATATCTTACCGCCCATTTTGGAAAACGCAAAAAAACGGTAAAAGAATGTCTATTAGATCAGAATGTTGTTGCGGGCATTGGCAATATCTATTCCGACGAGATTTTATTTGCAGCAGGGATATATCCGGCGCGTCCGGCAAACAGTTTGAAGCGTGTGGAATGGGAACAGCTTGCCGCTACTCTCCCGGAACGTCTTTCCTATTTTATCGAAGTCAATAAAACGACGCCGGAGGAATATTTGGAAACAAAAGGGCCGGACTACCGCAACACGCCATTTTTGCAAGTTTACGGTCAAGAGGGCAAGCCCTGTCCGAAATGCGGGGAAATACTTTGTCGTATGGTAATCGGCGGCAGGAGCAGCGTATATTGCCCTGCGTGTCAAAAGGATTTCTTGCGGCCTACGGATTAAATATTGAGGTGGTAAAATTCAAGCTCTTGATTGCATAATCTCGGTGTCCATGTTATAATCGGGCCATGACACCCAGCAACTTCCTGATATGATTGCGGCAACAAAATGGCAACAGAAAATTGGATACTCCATCATTTATAGGTAATGGAAAGAACTAAAATAACCTGTGCTAAATCGTCCTAACAAAACTGTTTAAGAAACACCTGTTAAGAGCGAGTTTGAATAGTTATCCTTATCCCTTCGGTTCCGTATCTGTTATCCGGCCGAAAATAGAATAAAGTAATATACTCGCAGAGCCGACAAGATTTAAAATCCTGCCGGCTCTGTTTCTGTATCTGTACCTATTTCAGCTAATCGCTCTAAGTATGAAAAAGGGAAAAAAGGACGAAACAAGCTAAAAACAACGTATTTACAAGGTTTTTCAAGTGGTTCTATGGGATTCTGCATCCATTTCCAAGGATAAATCTGTTGATGAAAACTGGGACGGAACCAGAATCAGAACCAGAATCAGAACCAGAATCAGAACCAGAATCAGAACCAGAATCAGACACGTCTAAACATCTAAAAAGCTGAAATAATAAAGTCTATTTTAATCTGGACAAAAGGGCGGTTTTAAATCGCACTTGAACAAGTAGACAGGGAGCCGGGAAACCGCTTGAACAGCGGACTTTGCGGCTCTTTGTGCGTGGCGTAATACTTGTTTGATACCTATTTGCCGGAATTCTATGGAATTACGGACATGATTTAGTCTAACGCTGGATGCAGCACTCTTTAAATCCAGTATATTGTCAATATGTTTGGCAACTGGATGAGCATCAGCAGAAGATTATATTACGCCATTCAAATTTGTAGTTTCTACTTCTGCCTATCCATTTTGTGTGGATTTTTTGGCATCAATACTGCTATGTATAATGTCTGCATTTTGTAATTCTTGTTTAACTAAATCGGTTGAAATATTAAGTGCAGTATTAGAAAATAATCCATAAGTAACATATTTTGTTGAAAGATTAGCTAATCTGAATTTTTATATTGTTTTTTCAGGATGAAACCATATTTTATTTAATGAATTTTCATCTGGGTTATATTACCAATTCTATCAAATTATTTTCAGAATCAATTACACAGCAACCATAATATCCGTTGCATGTATCATGTGGGGAGCTGATTAAGTCATATCCATCGGCCTGTAATTGGTCCGAAATATCCCATAACTTTTTTTGGGAGCCGACATTTATCACAAGACGGTTAAAGCCAGTTCTACGAAAAAATTTTTCCGTATCCTTCCTATGGGGATGGGTCATTATTTCAAGCATACAGCCTTCATCGAATGATAAAATATATGCTTTTGCATCAAATGCAGCATTTAAAGTTTTTTCAATACTGGCGCCAAAATATTTGATAAAAAATTCCTTAATGAATTCCAGATTGTTCACATACAGTGTCACATATTCGATTTTCATAGAATCCTCCCGGTTCTATATTGCCCGGTTCTATATTGCCCGGTTCCAAATCGCCCAGTTCCAAATAGCTCATTCCCATATAGCTCATCCCCAAATAGCCCAGTTATTTACGCTCACGCTTCATTAGGTAGAATACGCATATGAGCAGTACAATAGGAAAACAGACTCCGGCTAAAATGCCGGTTTTCAAATTATTACCAGCATTTTGTGAAATCATCCCGATAAAGCCTGGTCCTAATGAACCGCCTAAATCACCGGATAATGCAAGAAGGGCAAACAGGGCTGTGCCTCCAAGAGGCATTGTCTTTGATGAAATGCTGATGGAACCTGGCCACATGATTCCCACGGAAAAACCACAGATAGCACAGCCGGCCAGGCCAAGAGCAGGGGAATTTGATAATCCGGCTAATAAATAGCAGAATAGACACAGTGCTCCTGATATAACCATAAATTTCTTTAATTCTATTTTCTCTCCGTATTTTCCATAGAAAACCCTGCTGGTACCCATTAAAACTGCGAAGCACCCCGGGCCGGCTATGTCGCCCATGCTTTTTGAAACACCCAGTGCGCTTTCTGCGAAGGCTGATGCCCACTGGGCCATGGCAATCTCTGAAGCGCCGGCACAGACCATAAGAAGTGAGAGTATCCAGAAAAGCTTGTTTTGAAACAGTTCTTTCATTGTCATGCTTTTACCCTCTTCTACCAGTGTTTCGATTGGGCAGGTTGCAAAATTGTATATATTGTAAAGCGGTACTAAAGCCCAAATGCAGGCAAGAATTTTCCAGTTGTCCAGTCCAAATACGGCAAAGAAAATGGTTGATACTAAAATCACACATACGGCTCCCCAACAATAGAAGGAGTGCAGTAAACTCATAGTTCCTTCTTTGTTCTCAAAAGGACAAGCTTCAACAATGGGACTGACTAAAACTTCAATGAGACCGCTTCCTATCGCATAAACAATCGTACACAGAATGATGCCAATGAATGGATTTGACAGGACAGAAGGCAGGACCGCAAGGCCTGCGAGGCCCGCTGCAGAAGCTATCTCCGATAAAACGACGCTGGTCCTATATCCTATTTTGTCTACGAACTTGGCGCATGCCAAATCCACCACCAACTGTGTAAAATAAAAGAAAGTAGAGATAAGTGCAATTTTTCCCAGAGGGATATGATAGGTCTTATGAAAGGTAATAAAAAGAAGCGGAGCAAAATTAGCGGCAATGGCCTGAGTAATAAAACCCAGGTAACATGCAATAAGTGTTTTTTGATAGCGTTTTTTCACGACAGTTCTCCTTGACAGTATAATATTAATTGCTGTACTATGATTATATAAGCATTTTTACAATCCTGTTAGTTTGTTATAGTCAAATAATATGACAAAATGACCAATATAGTTAAAAGGTGGAGATTCTATGGCATTATCTGCCTGTAATACAGAGGCGGTATTAGACAAAAATGGAAAAGAAATTATGCAAACAGGCTCTTCTTTATTTCCAATAGCCTGCTTTTTGGATAATGTGAGCAGAATGCCGGTACCGTTGCATTGGCATGATGAAATTGAGGCATTTGCTGTTGTTTCTGGCGATATAAAGGTCATGGTTGGTGTTGAGTCAGTAACGTTGTCAGAACATGAAAGTATTATAATCAATTCCGGAATCCTCCATGGCATATCGGCAAACTCAAATAAAGAATGCAGATTAAAATGTATTTGCTGGGAACCCTCTGTCACGGGAGGCAGGGAGAACAGTGTTTTTTGGCAGAACTACACAAGGCCATTTATATCCGATAAACAGAATTTGTGTTATGTAAAAATCGGTATGGAATCGGAAACAGACAGGGAAATGAATGCATTGATATTAAAAGCATGGCAGCAGTGCGCAGATGAACCAAAAGGATATGAGATAGATGTCCGATATGAACTGTCAAAGCTTATTAGTATCATCATCGCGAACAAACCAAAGCATGTAAATGCGCGTGAAAAGAACTCTATAAGGCAGGAAGAACGTTTGAAAATGATGCTGGCATATATACATCTTCATTATGCAGATAAAATCACAATCAGGCAGATAGCTGATTATGCCATGGTCAGCACAAGTGAAGTGCTGCGATGCTTTAGAATGACGCTTGGTATAAGTCCCATAAAGTACACAAAAAACTACAGACTGGAGAAAGCGGCATTAGCATTAGAACATAATTCTTCCGTATCCGAGGTGGCCTATAGCTGTGGATTCAACGATATGAGTTACTTTGCAAAGGAATTTAAAAAGAAATACGGCAAAGCTCCGAATCAGTTTAAGGTACAGTGATTTCCGGAAGTATTTTATTAAATCAGGCCGTCGAGATGCTGCTACATAATGGAACTATGAAACTTTTAATCATAAACGGAGGACGACCCAATGAACATACAAATCTTCGGAACCAAAAAATGTTTTGACACAAAGAAAGCCGAACGCTACTTCAAGGAGCGGAACATAAAATACCAACTAATAGATTTAAAGGAAAAAGGCATGAGCAAAGGAGAGTACACCAGTGTGAAACAGGCCGTGGGCGGCCTGGACGCCATGCTGAATGCTGACTGCAAAGATAAGGATGCGCTGGCACTCATCAGGTACATTGCTGCTGAGGACCGGGATGAAAAGGTTCTGGAAAACCAGAAGGTGCTCAAGACACCTATTGTCAGAAACGGCAAAAAGGCCACAATCGGATATCAGCCGGAGATATGGAGAACATGGGATTAAGACTGGCTGCATCAGCCGCAACCATTGTCCTGCCCCATGGACACAACAATAAGGGGGATTCATCCCATGGATAGACTGCAGGTGGCTGTCTGTGATGATGACCAGATGTATCTGGAGCAGATTGGAGAGGAAATAAAGACGTATACTCCCCAGATGGAAAAACAGGATGCTGTCCTTAAAACCAGGGCGGTAATCCATTACAGCTGCAGGGAAGAACCAGGACGGTTCATTCGGGAAATCGAATTGCGGAAAATGGCTGGATAGCCTTCTATAACGGAAAGGCCATCGTTGCAATGAATTCATCTGAATCATAGTCAATATTGAGATACCCATTGTAGCGCTTAATGACCCGTTCCATATTTTTAAGGCCCAGACCATGTGCGGAGGTATCTTCTTTGGTTGTCTGTATGGAGTTGTTTTTCACAATGATGTCATTGGATTTTGGATTTTTTATTTCCACCCAGATAAGGACTTTTTCCTTGAAAATCCTGAGGCGGATGCATCTGGAAGACGGTCCGCCCTCTATTCCGCTGCATGCAGTAATGGCATTGTCCAGGGGATTTTCAAAGAGGGTGTACAGGTCGGGAAAAGCGATAAAGGTAAAGTCGTTCGCCTGATTGCCAAGACCGGCGGCTTAAGTGAACAGGAGATACGGGAGTTCGATAAACAGGTTATGGAGCCGGACAGCCTGATTGTGAATCACCTGGGACAGCTGAAATCCTTTGCCGCCGGGATAAGAATAAGGGGAAACGGGATGGAAAATGATAATATAAACCGGAGAACCGGATTATCATGGAACCAGAGCATGATACCAGAGCATGATACCAGGGCATAAAAGCCCTGTATGAGAGCAAATCATATGAACAGACACCGGGAGGCCCGGATGACGGGGCCGCTATTTCCCGGTGTTTGTTTATTATCTCCCGGTGTTTGCTTTTTGTCCGCCCTGTCAAAACCGCTGGCGCTGGCGCATCATCGGTCCGTATACCTTTTCCGCCCCACTTCAGGCTGAAATGATAAGTGGAGAGAACGTACGTCATTTTTTAATTATACCAAACAAACAGCCAAAATAACATTGATACCAATCAAATAAAGTTATCAAACGCCGAAAAATGTAAATAATGCATAAAAATATATCAATATATTCTAAAATATGTACATATTTACAAAGCCTAAAAAGTATGCTATATTGACATTATGATAGAAACAATAGTAACAATAGAAACAAACAGTCAAACATTATATATGTTGCCCAACAGGAAGAAAGGACAATTGGAATATCTATGATTCAATATGCCGAAGTGTGGAAAATCAACAAGGACTCTAAAATCCCATACACGGACCAGCTAGTGAGGAATATCAGATGGAGCATTTTTACCGGCGAGGTGCGGTGGACGGAAAAGCTTCCTCCCATCCGCGTACTGGCTGATGAGCTGGGAATCAGCATTAATACGGTGCGCAATGCTTATAAGCGTCTGGAGCAGCAGGAGCTGGTGGTTACCAGACCGCATATAGGAACCATTGTGCAGACCGAGTCCATGGATAAGAAAAAGCTGGAGGAGGAGCTGGTTACATCCATTAAGAATGCCATCTACTACCAGCTGTCTGTGGAAGAGGTCCGCAGCATTGTGGACAAGGTCCTGAAGGAGATTGAGGAGAGCAAGAAAAAAAGTGTGATTTTTGTTTATGAGGATAAGAATATCGGCCACCGTTTCGCCATGCAGATTGCCAGGGAGGCGGATGTGCAGGTTGAGGAGGTCCACCTGGACCAGCTGCGGGATTACCTGGAGGAGCACCGGGACCAGATAGAGCACCTGGATGCAATCATTACCACCTACTTTCAGTATGCCCAGGTGAGAAGCATAGCCAGGAGCTACCAGCCTATTATTTACGGTATGACGGTGGAGGTTGCCCCGGATGTGATGGATGCGCTGCAATCCCTGGAAGCAGGTTCTGTGGCAGCGGTTATCTGTAAAAAGGAGGAGTCCGCGGACGGCTTTGTGAACCTGATTCACAGAATGTGCCCTGACCTGGATGTGGAAGTCTATTACGAGGATAAAAGGAGCGAGTGGAAGAAAATCGCCCAAAAGGCATCGGTTATCTGTGCAAGCCCCCATCTGACGGAGAAGGTCCGGCAGTGTGACTGGAAGATTCCGGTGTATGAGATGTGGGACAGAATCAATGAGCAGTCCATGAACATGTTAAAGGATTATCTTCACTAGTACAGCGTTGTGCTAGGGCTTTAATTAAGATAAAAACAGAATGGAGCTGGATTATGGAAGAAAAGCTGTTGGAAATTAAGGACCTGAGCGTGGAGTACACGACGGACGAGGACATTGTCAAAGCAGTCAATCACGTATCCCTTACCCTGAATAAGGGGGAGACGATTGGCCTGGTGGGGGAGACCGGTGCAGGTAAGACCACCCTGGCGCTGTCCCTTATGCGCCTTCTGCCAAAGGTGTCGGGGAGAATTACCGGCGGGGAAATCATGTTTAACGGGGAGGATTTGGTCAAAGCAGCCGAGGAGGACATGCGGAAGGTCCGGGGGGAAAAGATATCCATGATTTTCCAGGACCCCATGACCAGCCTGAATCCGGTGCTTACAGTGGGAAACCAGATTGGGGAGGCCCTGGAACTCCACATGGATTTGACGCCTGAGGAAAAGCAGGAACGGATTGAGGAAATGCTTAAGCTGGTGGGAATTGTGGAGAGCCGTAAAAAGGATTATCCCCATCAGTTTTCCGGGGGCATGAAGCAGCGCGTGGTCATAGCCATGGCCCTTGCCTGTAAGCCTGAGCTTTTGCTGGCCGATGAGCCTACCACGGCGCTGGATGTGACGATTCAGGCGCAGATACTGGACATGATGCAGGAATTGAAGGAGAAAATCAATACTTCCATCATCCTGATTACCCATGACCTGGGAATCGTGGCTGAGATATGCGACAAGGTGGCAATCATGTATGCCGGGGAAATCATTGAGTACGGCACAGCGGCAGATATATACGAAGGAAAGAACAGACATCCTTATACGGAGGGACTTTTTGGTTCCATACCGGATTTGGAGGTGGAGAGCAGGAGACTCAACCCCATTGAAGGGCTGATGCCTGACCCCACGGATTTGCCCCGGGGCTGCAAGTTTCATCCACGGTGCCCCAAATGCATGGATATATGTAAGAGTGCCCAGCCGCCTGAATGCGTGGAGGGAACCCATATGATTCGGTGCCACCTGTACCAGGATGGCCAGGAACGCGTTTGATAATTCATTCCCGCCGTCTGTCCGCCGTATTCCGGCATCAAATCAGGATGGCAGGACAAGGTATAAGGAGAAATTGGCATGTCTGATAATAAAATTTTACTTGAGACGAAATCTTTGAAAAAGTATTTCCATACGCCTGCCGGTGAACTCCACGCAGTGGATGATGTGAACATGCAGATTCTGCAGGGACAAACCCTGGGAGTGGTGGGGGAGTCAGGGTGCGGCAAGTCTACCCTGGGCAGGACCATTCTGAGGCTGTCGGAGCCGAATTCAGGGCAGATACTCTTTGACGGAAAGGATATATTAAAGTGCGGCAGAAAGGATATGCAGAACCTGCGCACGGATATGCAGATTATTTTCCAGGACCCGTATGCGTCCCTGAATCCGCGTATGACGGTCAGCGAGACCATAGGGCAGCCCATGATGGTAAATAAAATCTGCCGGAAGAAATCCGAAGTGGAAAAGCGGGTGGCGGAGCTGATGGACACGGTGGGACTGGCTTCCCGCCTGTACAATGCATATCCCCATGAGCTGGACGGGGGGAGGCGCCAGCGTATCGGGATTGCCAGGGCTTTGTCCCTGAATCCCAAGTTCATTGTCTGTGACGAGCCGGTATCGGCCCTGGACGTTTCCATCCAGGCGCAGATACTGAATCTGCTGATGGATTTACAGGAGCAGAGGGGGCTTACATATATGTTCATTACCCATAACCTGTCTGTGGTAAAGCATATTTCCAATGAAATCATGGTCATGTACCTGGGCCAGTGCATTGAGAAGGCTTCCAGCAGGGAATTGTTCAAGAATCCGCTTCACCCCTATACCCAGGCGCTTTTGGATTCCATACCGGTACCCAGGCTTCAGGGCAGGAACAGGAAAAGACAGAGCATAAAAGGAGAAATCGTGAGTCCCATTGACCCGGCTCCGGGCTGCCGTTTTGCGCCGAGATGTCCAAGGGCAACGGAAAAATGCATGGGTCATGATATTCCTTTGAAAAATGTTTCAGAGAACCACCAGGTTGCATGTGTATTATTTAATTAAAATAAGGGAGGTAAACAGATGAAGAAGAAACTAATCAGCATGCTTTTAGTGTGCGCAATGGCAGCCGGTACCATAGCCGGATGCGGAGGAAGTTCAGGGAGCAGTTCAGGGGGAGGTGCAGGCGCAGGAACCGAGAAAGCGGCGGATGCAGGTACCCAGGAAAGCGGAAAGGACACCATCAAGATTGCCGTCTATTCCGACTTTGCGGGATTTGACCCCTATAACAGCGGCATGGACCTGGACAAGGTGGTGTACAGCAACATCTTTGACTGCCTGCTGCGCTATTATGACGGCAATTATGAAAATGTATTGTGTAAGGATTACAGCATCAGCGAGGACGGCACAGAGTATACCTTCAATCTGAAGGAAGGCGTAAAATTCCACAATGGGGAAACCCTGACAGCAGGCGACGTGGTTTTCTCCATGATGCGGGCAAAGGATTCCAGCGAGATGTCCAATTTCACAAAGAACATCGTCAAGGCTGAAGCAGTGGATGACCTGACAGTGAAAATCGTTCTGGACCAGCCATATGTGCCGTTCCTGACAGCAGTGGCCTCCACGGTCTGTATCATGAATGAGAAGGCGGTAAATGAGGCCGGCGACAACATCAGGCAGATGCCGGTAGGCACAGGGCCTTATAAATTCAAACAGTGGGATTCAGGCTCCCAGGTTGTCCTGGAGCGTTTTGACGAGTACCACGATGCCCTGCCCCAGATTAAGGAAGCCAACTTTGTAGTGCTGACCAATCCGGAGACAGCCCTTACAGCACTTCAGACAGGCGAGATTGATATGACATACACCATTCCTCCAATCGCTGTGCAGGAACTGCAGAGCAGCCAGGACCTGGTCCTTGACTTGAATCCAACCATGGGAAGCGGGTATATTGTCATGAATCTGGAAGCTCCTTTCTTAAATGACCCCAACTTCCGTATGGCCCTGGCCTATGCCACCAACAGGGAACACATCGTGGAAGTGGGGATGGACGGCGTTGCCAAGGTGTCCAGCCTGTTATGGGATGAGAGGACAGCGGGTTACTCCGGCAAGTACACAACGCCTGAGTTCAATCTGGACAAGGCAAAAGAGTATCTGGCAAAGACAGATTACAATGGAGAGGAAATCCCCTTTGTGGTTGGCTATGAAAACTATAAGAAGATTGGCGTTGTCTACCAGGAAGAGTTGAAACAGATAGGCGTGAATATTTCCGTGGAGCAGCTGGAGGCCAATACATGGGTTTCCGACATGAAGTCCGGTAATTTCGCCATGTCCACCATCGTACAGACCATGGACCCGGATGTGGACTTCTGGAGCACTGTATTTATGTCCAGCGCCATTGGCGGATATAATTTCTCCAGGCTCAATGAGGCGGAGGTTGACAAGGCATTTGAGGACGGTTCCGTATGTCAGGACCCGGAGCAGAGAAAGGATATATACTCTGTTATAGAGAAGAAGCTGTACGAAGATACAATTATTATCCCGATTTATGACCGTGTGGTTACATGTGCATACAATAAGGGAGTCACGGTAGACAGGTCCTATGATTCCGGTTTCTCAACCCTTCGCGATATGCATTGGAATTAAGGCCGGTGGGTTTTAAGCCGGGTGTCTGAACTACCGATATCTGAAAGGAAGCATATCTATGATTAAATATGTTTTGAAAAGGTTGCTGCTGATGATTCCGGTATTGCTGGGCGTGTCGTTCATCGTATATGGTATCATGTCCTTTACGCCAGGTGACCCTGCGTCTGCTATCCTGGGAACATCGGCAACAAAAGAGCAGATTGATAAGTTAAATGAAGAATTGGGGATGAACGACCCGTTTGTGGTGAGGTATGTACACTATCTGGAGGATGCCCTTCACGGGGACTTTGGTACCTCCTACAGAACCCGTCAGCCTGTATTTGATGAAATCTTTTCCCGTTTTGGCGTGACATTCCGCATAGGTGTGCTTTCTATCTGCCTGGCAGTGATGATAGGTGTTCCCATCGGCGTCATATCGGCGGTGCGGCAATATTCGGGCCTGGATTTTATCAGTACCATATCCGCCATGTTTTTTGCCGCGGTGCCCCAGTTCTGGCTGGCAATGATGTTTGTCATGCTGTTTTCACTGAAGCTGGGCCTTCTGCCCTCTACCTTTACAGGCGTGGTCACCATGAAGCATTTCATCATGCCCGTGGTGACCCTGGCCATGGCCACGGCAGCCAGCATACTGAGGCTGACCCGTTCCAACATGCTGGAGACCATACGCCAGGACTATGTAAGGACTGGGCGGGCAAAGGGCGCATCGGAACACACTGTTATCTACAAGCACGCGCTCAGAAATGCGCTGCTGCCGGTTATCACGGTCATTGGTAATGAATTCGGCTACCTGCTGGGAGGCACCGTGCTGGTGGAATCCATATTCGGAATACCGGGACTGGGCTCCCTTACCATCACGTCCATCCGGTCCAAGGACATACCCCAGACAACGGCCTGCATCCTGTTCCTGGCAGCCCTCAATGTGGTAATCATCCTGATTGTGGATATTTTATATGCATACATTGACCCCAGAATCAAAGCCAAATATGTAGGAGGTGTTAGACGTGCCAAACGACAACCTGCAACCTGATACAGTTAAGAAAGACAGGAAGAAACAGAGCCGTGTGGCTGAAATATGGAAACGCTTCCGCAGAAGCAAGCTGGCCATGGTTGGCTTTGTCATCATCGTAACCGTGGTCCTGCTGGCAGCCTTTGCGTCGGTTATCTGCGACTATGAGGCGGATGCCATTACACAGAATTACGATGCCAGGTTCCTGGGACCTTCCCTGCACCATTTGTTTGGAACAGATGATTACGGCCGCGATATCTTTGCCCGCGTGCTCTTCGGAGCCAGGGTGTCCCTGACCGTGGGCATTGTATCCACAGCAGTGGCCTGCCTGATTGCCTGCCTTCTGGGCTCCATTGTGGCTTATTACGGCGGCAAGGTGGACACGGTGCTGATGCGTATACTGGACGTGTTCATGGGCATTCCCACACTGCTTCTGGCCATTGCCATAGCAGCGTCCCTGGGAGCCGGTATCCGCAACCTGATTCTGGCGCTGATTATTTCCCAGGTGCCGGGGTTTACAAGGGTGGTCCGTTCCGCGGTATTTAATATCGTGGACATGGAGTACATAGAGGCTGCCAAGGCATACGGCTGTTCCCCGGTATTCATTATAGTAAGGCACATATTACCCAACGCAGTGGGAACAATTATAGTACAGGCCACCATGGCTGTGGCGGCGCAGATTCTGAATACGGCGGCCCTCAGCTATCTGGGGCTGGGCCAGCAGCCTCCGGCTCCGGAACTGGGCTCCATGCTTTCGGATGCAAAGGAGTACATGCGCTATTCCGTGTGGGGCGTCCTGTTCCCGGGACTGACCATTGCAACCATTGCCCTGTCCCTGAATCTGGTGGGCGACGGCCTGAGGGACGCTCTGGACCCAAGACTGAAGAACTAGGTCGTGCATTGGCTGGAATGAATGTTCAGACAGGCTCCAGGCCATAATGAATATTCAGGCAGGCCCCAGAACAAAAGGGGGAGCATTCCTTCCCTGCGGCCGGCCGGCACGGGCGGTCCGGGAGGGGGCTCCCCCTGGCCATTTCAGCAGGTGTGAATTGTAAAAAAGGAGGATGAACCAATTGAAATATAATTTTGATGAACCCGTGGACCGCAGCCGTAATTTCTCTGCAAAATACGATGAGTGCGCCAGGAAATTCGGCAGGGACGGCCTGATTCCCATGTGGATTGCGGATATGGACCTGAAGACAGCGCAGCCCATCATGGACGCCATGGAGGAGAGGAACAGGCAGGGCATATTCGGTTATACCACCCGTCCTGCTTCCTATTATGAAGCGGTGTGCCAGTGGCAGGAGGAACGCAACGGCCATGTATTTGACAAGAGCCTGGCAGCCTTTGCGCTGGGCGTTATCCCGGCCATCTGTACCATTGTCCGTGAATTCACGGAGCCGGGCCAGGAGGTGCTGTATTTTACCCCGGTTTACTCTGAGTTCCATGATTCCGTTGTGAACAGCGGCAGAACGCCGCTGACGGTTTCCTTAAAGGAGCAGGACGGGTATTATGAAATTGATTACGAAGCCTTTGAGGAAGCTGCAAAGCGCAGGCCCGGCCTTTTAATCATGTGCAATCCCCACAACCCGGTGGGACGCTCCTGGACAAAGGAGGAGCTGGAGAAGGTGGGGGACATATGCCTCAGATACAAGATTCCGATTATCTCGGATGAGATTCATTCGGACCTGATGCTGTACGGCCACTGCCACACGGTTATGGCGGGGATTTCCAGGGAGATTGCCGGCATCACCATCACCTGCACCTCGGCCACCAAGACCTTTAACCTGGCGGGGCTTCAGGCAGCCACCCTGTTTTTCCCGAACCATGAGATGAAGGACAGGTATGAGAAATTCTGGTTTGGCATGGACGTGCACCGCAACAACTGCTTCAGCCTGGTGGCAGTGGAAACCGCATTCAGGAAAGGCGGGGAATGGCTGGAGCAGCTTCTGGATTACCTGGAGGGAAATATTGATTATACATGGAGCTACCTGAAGGAGAACATACCGGAGATTCATTTCCGGAAACCGGAGAGCACGTATCTGCTGTGGCTGGACTGCCGGGGACTGGGCCTTACAGGGGATGAGCTTCAGGCATTTATGGTGGAGGAAGCAGGACTTGCCTTAAACGACGGACGGGGATTCGGACCGGAGGGAGACGGCTATATGCGCATGAATATCGCGTGTCCGAGGGCGACCATCGAAAGGGCATTGGGACAGTTAAAGGCAGCTGTGGACAGGAAAATGGGCCGGTAGCTTAACCAGCATCCACCTGCAGTTAGGAGCGCAGAAGAATGAAATTTGAGAAGGTAGTCATAAAACCAAAGGAGCGCCGGATTAAGGCAATGCTCCGGGAAAGGGGCCTGGACGGCGCGATTGTGTCATCTCCGGAAAATTTCCACTATGTGACAGGGTTTGCAGGACACCAGCACACGGTTTCCCGGCAGTCCGGCTTTGCACTGGCAGTCATGTCTGCGGATGACGGGGCGGCAACCCAGCTCACTACCATGGATTATGAAGAACTTACATTTGAAAAGCGTGTAAGGGAACAGAAGGAAAGCCTGGGGAAGGACGCCCCGGAGTTTGTGGTGCGCCCCTATGATACCTGGGTGGGAGTAAAGACATGGGATGAAATCACAGGTGCCGGAAAGACTGTTGATAAACCGGTGATGGAATCCTCCTTTGATATGCTGAAGAAGATGGTAAAGGACATGGACCTGGCTGACAAAACGCTGGGCGTGGAGCTTGAGTATCTGAATGTGCCCTATTTCAGGCAGCTTAAAGAGGCATTTCCGGAAGTACGGTTTGTGGATATATCGTCTATGTTCGTGCTGGCCAGAAGCGTGAAGGCGGAGGATGAGATACAGATGTTCCGTACCCTGTGCGGGATTGCGGACCAGGGCTTTTACCAGGTGAGCCGCATGGTGCAGCCGGGGGTAAGGGAGAAGGAAATGTCGGACTGCTTCAGGCAGTCGGTCATCTCCTCCGGTATCTGCGTACCCAGCCCATGGTCCATGTTCTCCACCGGGCCCTCGGGAGCCAGGCTTACGCTTCCGGAGGATGGGGTCATAGAGAGCACCCATGTGGTCAAGTATGACGCCGGGGTCAATGCGGAGTTTGATTTTTATACCACTGATACATCCAGGGCCTGGGTCATGAAGGATGCTGCCCCGGAGCTGTTCCGGCTGAAGGACCGTCTGTATGAGGGGCAAAGAAGGATGATTGCGGCTGCAAAGCCCGGACTTCCCATCTGTGAATTGTTCCGGACTGCCTATGAGTATGTAAAAGAACAGTATCCCTGTTACAGAAGGGGCCACTGCGGCCACAGCATCAGCCTGGGGCCTGCCACGGCAGAGGAACCATATATCAATGCCTCCACAAAGCGGCTTCTGGAGCCGGGCATGGTCCTGGCCATGGAGGTTCCCTGTTATATACGGGGAGTCAACGGATTTAATATTGAGGACATGGTGCTGATAACAGAGGACGGCTGTGAGGTGCTGACGCCAAAGACGCCTCATTATCTGTAGGGAAACAAAAAAGTGGTTTTAGGTCCGGAAAATGGCGGACATCAGCATGGGAATCAAACATAGAATTAAAATTTTGTTAAGATTCAGAGTATAACATTGACAATCCATTGCCTATTTCGTATAATGCTGCATAATGCAGAGGCATCTGCATTCAGACTATTTTTTATACGGCTGTTTTATAAAGCTGTATCAGGGATTGGCAAAAGGAGCTTGGAATAGGGATGGACGACGCTGACAGCGACGGAAACCAGGATTGCAACCATAATAAAATAGGATTATGCACCGGCAGATTTAGGGCATAACCTGCATCTTATACAAGATTGCAGGCTATGTCTTTTTGCGTTGCAGCAATACCCCATCCGGCCCATGGTTTAAAAACAGCAATGACGCAAAGCGGAGGGACACACATGTATTACGGAAAAGATGGATACTGGAAGAAAGTGCAGGAATACCTGCCGGAGGAAAACCGCCTGACAGAGGCCTGTCTGCCGGATGAATATTTTGTGGGTATTGGCAGGTTTGGCATACATATAGACCATTACAGGGTAAAGGAACCAAAGGCGCGAATCATACTGTTTCACGGCGTGGGAGGGAACGGAAGGCTTCTGTCGTTCATAGCGGTGCCTCTCATGAAGCAGGGATACGAGGTAATATGCCCGGACCTTCCCCTCTATGGGATGACGGAGTACTATGGAACGGTGGTGTACCAGGACTGGGTGGACTGCGCGGCCGAGATAGTCATGTATTATCAGACCAGGGAGATAAGCCCCACCTTTTTGTTTGGTCTGAGCGCAGGGGGAATCCTGGCATATCAGACTGCATCCGGTCTGCCCGGGATTCAGGGCGTCATAGCCACCTGTCTTCTGGACCAGAGAAATCCGGCGGTCCGTAAAAGCACGGCCGGTTCCAGATGGATGGCAGACCACGGCCTGAGAGCCATAACAAAAGCATCCGCAAGATTGGGCTTTGTAAAAGTGCCTATGAAGTGGGTGGGGAATATGAAGGCAATTGTAAATCATGAGGAACTGGCGGAGGTGCTGATGAAAGACAGGCGGGCTTCCGGAGCAAGAGTGCCGGTAGCATTTCTGCACACGCTTTTGAATCCCGACATCCACCCGGAGCCGGAGCGTTTCCGCAGGTGTCCGGTGCTTCTGGTGCACCCGGAAAATGACAGATGGACGGATGCCGGTCTCAGCAGGCTGTTTTTTGACCGGCTGAATTGCAGTAAGGAGATGAAGCTGTTAAAGGGAGCCGGCCATTTTCCCATAGAAAAGGAAGGGCTGAAGCATCTGGAGCAGTATTGTGTGGAATTTTTGGAGGAATGTCTGGCCCGGCACTGTGTAAGCGGCTTTCGGTAGCGGGCGCTGCAATGCAGGAACGGATAGGGGATGCAGGGGTGTTGTACCAATTGGATTGCCATGTGGTAAATCATATCAAAAGATGGTATGATAATAACCATTGGCATAGGCCACACGATTGTATAGGGGAGTGCGCGCATGGAAGAACAGATATTGCAAATCATAAAAGATGAGGACAGTAAGAATCCCCTGACAGACGAGGAAATAGCGTCCCGCCTGCAGGTATTCAGGGAGGATGTGACCACAGTACGCCGGGAACACCATATCCCTGATTCCAGGAAGCGGAGGAAACCGGTCATATTTGAAGATATGAAGCGGATTCTCACGGAACATCCGGACCTGTCGGACCGGGGGCTTACCAGGATGCTGGAGGATGCTGGCTATAAGATAGGAAAATACGCCGCGGGTAAGCTGCGGGAAGAACTTTTGGGGATATGGACTCCTTCCGGTGTCTGCCGGGACAAGGAAAACACAGACCCGTCGCCGGAATATGGGGAACATGCGGAATCCGCATGGGAGGATGACCGGGCAACTGCATTCAGCGCCTTTGTGGGATTTGACGGAAGCATGAAGACACAGATTACCCGCGCCCAGGCAGCAGTGCTGTACCCTCCCAGAGGGCTCCACTGCCTGATATACGGTCCTTCCGGCGTGGGAAAGAGCTTTCTGGCCGAACTCATGCATGAGTATGCCTGCGGCACTGAGAATTTCGGAAAGGATGCCCCGTATTTTGAATTTAACTGTGCGGATTATGCGGATAATCCCCAGCTTCTTCTGGCCCAGCTCTTCGGATACAGCAAGGGAGCCTTCACAGGGGCTGCCGACAATAAAAAGGGAGTGGTGGAGCTGTGCAACGGGGGAATCCTGTTTCTGGACGAGGTGCACAGGCTTCCGCCGGAGGGCCAGGAAATCCTGTTTTACCTGATGGATAAAGGGAGGTTCAGACGTTTGGGGGAAGTGGATACCCAGCGGGAGAGCCATGTGATGGTCATTGCCGCGACCACGGAAAATCCCCAGAGCTCCCTGCTCCTGACCTTCAGGCGCAGGATTCCCATGGTCATAGAGATTCCGCCCCTGAAGGACCGTCCTGCGGGAGAGAAGCTGCAGTTTATCCTGCGTTTTTTCCAGTGGGAATCCAGACGTCTGGGGAAGCAGATAAAAATCAGGCAGCAGGCCCTTTGGTGTCTGCTGTCCGGTGACTGTCCCGGCAATGTGGGACAGCTGAAATCAGATATCCAGGTGTGCTGCGCCAAGGCGTTTCTGGAAGGCCGGGCCAGGAAGGACGGCCGGATTACGGTTTCGTTCGGAAGCCTGACCGAGAACCTGAGAAAAGGGTATGTGCCTGACCGGATTACCAAGGAGATAAGGGAGCTGTGTCCGGACGACTGCTATGTATTTCCCGATGATTCCGGGGAACATGCGGGGGAACCCAGGGCCGAAGCATTTCTGGAGGGCTTTAACATATATGAATCCCTGGAGGAAAAATATGACCAGCTGTTAAGGTCCGGTCTGAGGGACCAGGACATTGAAGTCCAGCTGACCGATGAGATAGAGTCCAGGTTCCAGCGCAATATCCATGAATTCCAGAAGTCAGGTATCCGGGAGGACGAGATAGCCTCCATTGTGGGGGATGACATCCTGCGTATGACAAGGGATATCTGCCAGCTGGCCAGGAAACGGCTTCCGGGGCTGGAGGAACAGGTGGTGTTTCCACTGGCCATTCATCTGAACATGGCCATGGAGCGGATGCGGGGCCATGGACGCATGGTGTATCCCGGCATGGAGAACATACGCCAGCAGTACCATGAGGATTATGAGGCAGCCTGCTATGCTGTGGATGAAATACAGAAAAAGTATTATCTGTCCCTGCCTGAGGAGGAGAAGGGCTTTCTGGCCATGTACTTCAGAAAATTCAGGAAAAAGGACACGGCCCAGGAGGGAAGGATTGCTGTGCTGGTGGTGTCCCATGGGCCGGTTGCCAGCGGAATGGCCCAGGTCGCCAACGCCATCATGGGTACGGAGCATGCAGTTGGCGTGGACATGAACCTGTGGGATACGCCGGCCCAGATGGCGGAAAAGACAGTGGATATGGCCAGGCGCATTAACCAGGGAAAAGGCTGCATTGTCCTGGCGGATATGGGGTCCCTCCTGAATGTGGGACAAAAGATTCGGGAGGAGACAGGTATGCAGGTCCGCGTGCTGTCACGCACAGACACCATGATGGTGGTGGAGGCGGTGCGCAAGACCATGTGGACGGATGAATCCCTGAACGAGATAGCGGACGAGCTGGACAGGATTAAGCTCACCGGAAACAGGGAGCAGACAGAGGCCAGGAAAAAGGCGATTCTGTGCCTGTGCATAACGGGCCAGGGAGCTGCGGTGAAACTGAAGGAGCATCTGACGGAACGGCTGAAAAGCAATCTGGCCGGGACTGTTGTAGTGACCAGGGGCTATATTGAGGACTCCAGCATTGAGCGCATCATTGCAAATACGGAAAAGGAATATGAGATATTGGCCATAGTGGGCACCATCAATCCGGATTCAGAGGCATATCCCTTTATATCCGTAAGCCGGATTTACAGCCCCGAGGGCATCCGGCAGCTCCGCAGCATATTGAAGCGGAGCGCCATGTTTGAGGAAAACCAGCTGTCGGAGGTCATTTCCCTGGACCATATCTATATAAGGACAGAGGCGGAGTTTAAGGACCAGATTATAGACCAGGCAGTGGGACACATGGCGGAGGAAGGCTTTGTCAGGCAGGAATTCCTGCTCAGCGTCTACAAGCGGGAGGGAATGATGACCACCCGTCTCAGCCAGGGCATTGCCATCCCCCACGGCGACCCGGGTTTGGTTACAAAACCAGTCATTTCCGTTACAAAATTAGACAAACCCGTTTTGTGGGATGGGGTCAACACGGTGGATGTTATTTTTGTGCTGGCGATTCAGGAGGATTCCAAAAAATATTTTGAACAGCTGTATCAGATTATTTCTGATGAATCCATGGTTTCTGCCATACGCGCCAGCCGGACACGGGAAGAAATCCGGAATCTTTTATGTAAAAATACAAAATCAGTCAATTAGTTGGCATCATTCTTGCTTTATATAATGTCAGAAAGGAGCGAGAATGATGAATATAGAGAAATTTCCGAAAGTGACAGTAATCTTAAGAGGCTATACCTATTCACAGACCCGCACGGTTGTCAAGAACCTGGCCGGGACCTGCTTAGGCTCCGTTGAAATTACCATGAACACTCCGGGAGCCCTGGAATCCATACGGAAAATCAGCCAGGAATTCGGAGGACAAATCATGGTGGGAGCCGGCACGGTCCTTACCTATGAAGAAGCCGTGGAGGCTATTGATGCAGGTGCAGCCTTTTTATTGTCGCCTACGGTATTTGAAAAACGTATATTGGACCTGTGCCGGGAACGGGGCGTGGTGTCTGTGCCGGGTGCTTTTTCACCTTCGGAAATCAGGCAGAGTTTTCTGGATGGGGCTGACATCGTGAAAATATTTCCTGCCGGCAGGCTGGGAAGCAAATACGTGACAGATATCCAGGCGCCCCTGGGTAAAATGCCGCTGATGGTCGTAGGGGGCATCGGAACCGCAAATGTGGCTGAGTACTTTGCAGCAGGGGCGTCATTTGCGGGAATCGGTTCAGGCATCTTCCGGAAGGAGGACATTCTGAATGAGAATGAAGAGGGAATCCGCAGCTCCATAGCAGCCATGGAAGAGAAAATGAAGAGTATGGAGGAAAAAGAATCATGAGCTCTATTGCATTTAATGAATCATTGATTCTGGAATTTGATAAACCTATGACGGACCGGGAAGTCCTGTCCGCCATGACAGATTATCTTTGTGAAAAAGGCATTGTAAAGGATACATACAAACAGGCCATTCTGGAACGGGAGCAGTCCTTCCCCACGGGCCTTAAGACAGGGGGAATCAATGTGGCCATTCCCCATGCGGATATCTGCCATGTGAACGAGGCAGCCATCTGCGTGGCTGTGCTTAAGACACCGGCCCCTTTCCGGGCCATGGATGAACCGGACAATGACGTGCCGGTAAGCCTGGTTATTATGCTGGCCCTGACAGAGGCCCATGGACATATTGAGATGCTTCAGAGAATCGTGAAGCTGATACAGAACCAGGAGGATGTGAAGTTCATCGTGGAGGCAGGACAGCCTGACACCATCCATCAAATAATCAAGCAGTATCTGTTGGAAAATGAAAACTAAAAATCAGATTATCAAAGGAGAATTCAAAATGAAACGTATATTAGTGGCATGTGGAAATGGAATCGCAACATCAACCGTAGTGGCAACCAAAATCAGGGAAAAATGTGAAGATAACGGAATTCCGGTATCCGTAACCCAGTGCAAGCTTCTGGAAGTGGAATCCAAGGCAGAGGATTTTGATTTGCTGGTTACCACCGGAAAGTTTACAGGCGGCAATGTGGATATCCCGGTGGTAGGCGCCATTTCCCTGCTCACAGGAATCAACGAGGACGCAACGCTGGATGAGATTCTGTCCCATCTGAAATAATAAAGGGTTCAGGAAGACCGTCACTGGCTATGAAAGACAAATGAAATCTTAGGGGAGATTAATCATATGCAGATACTTTATAATATATTCAATACGATTCTGGACGCAGGCGCAGTGGTCATGCTTCCAATCATCATTACCATCATAGGGCTTATTTTCCGTGTAAAATTGTCAAAGGCATTCAGAAGCGGCCTTACCATCGGCATTGGCTTTGCAGGTATCAACCTGGTCATCAACATGATGAAGAGCAATCTGGGACCTGCAGCCCAGGCCATGGTGCAGAATTTCGGCATTAAGCTGGATATTCTGGATGTGGGCTGGGGAGCCATTGCAGCAGTTACCTGGTCATCACCCATTATTGCCATCCTTATTTTCTGTATCCTGGCCACCAACATCGTCATGCTGGTACTGAAGGCCACCGATACCCTGGATGTGGATATCTGGAATTATCATCATATGGCAATTGTAGGAATCATGGTTTATTTTGTGACGAAGAATGTGGCAATGGGAATCGGTGCAACCGTTATCATGGCTATCATCACATTCAAGCTGTCAGACTGGACCGCGCCTCTGGTGGAGGATTACTTCGGCATTCCGGGCGTATCCCTTCCAACCATGTCGGCCCTGTCCTCCATTATCATTGCAGCTCCGCTTAACTGGCTGTTGGATAAGATACCCGGAATCAACAAGATTAATTTTGAAATCAAGGATGCGAAAAAATATCTGGGTTTCTTTGGGGAACCCACCATCATGGGACTGGTGCTTGGATGCGTCATCGGTATTCTGGCCAAGTATTCAGTGGCTGACATCATGGCCCTGGGTGTGAACATGGCGGCTGTCATGGTACTGATTCCCAAGATGACCTCCCTTTTCATGGAGGGACTTATGCCTATCTCAGAGGCGGCCAAGAAGTTCACCCAGGAGAAGTTCAAGGGCAGGAAATTCCTCATTGGCCTGGATGCAGCGGTTGTAGTGGGAAATCCGGATGTTATCACCACGTCCCTGATTGTTATTCCGCTGACCATTCTTATGGCAGCCGTGCTTCCGGGAAACCGCGTGCTTCCCTTTGCAGACCTGGCAGTTGTAACCTTCCGTGTGGCACTGGTGGTTGCAATCACCAGAGGAAATCTGTTTAAGAACATCATCATGGGTCTGGTATGTACAGGAGCTATCCTGCTGGCAGGTACGGCCACGGCACCGGTTCTGACCCAGCTGGCCACGTCCGTGGGACTGGACCTGGGAGAGGGCATGATTACATCCTTTGCAGCTACCAGCCTTACGGTAAGCTTTCTGGTATACGAGGCATTTATCAAGAGGCCGTTTATCTCCGTGCCGGTGCTGATTGCGGTTATGGCTGCCGTATGGGTGTTCATGAACCGGTATAACAAGAAGAAAGCAGTTTTAGCAGGAGGAAATGATGTTGCGAGCAATTGATAAATTGGAGCCGTTCCAGAAGGCTATATCCAAGGCCCATCTGGCATCGGCAGGTGTTTCCATTGATTCCCTGGACCACAAGCCCCTTATTGCCATTGCCAACAGCTGGAATGAGATATGTCCGGGACATGAACCTTTAAAACAGCTGGCGGAGGAAGTTAAAAAGGGAATCCTGGAAGCCGGCGGCGAACCCATTGAGTTCAACACGGTGGCCATGTGCGACGGCATTGCCCAGGGGCACTCCGGTATGCGCTACTGTCTGCCCCACAGGGAAATCATCACGGATTCCATTGAGGCCATGGTGGTGGGCGAGGGAGTGTTTGACGGAGTGGTGTATATGGGCTCCTGCGATAAAATCGTACCGGGAATGCTGAATGCAGCGGCAAGGATTGACCTTCCGTCCGTTATCGTCACAGCCGGTCCCTGCTACGCCCAGATAAAACCCAATGAGTCCAAGGAGCTGCGCCAGCAGTTCCTGCGGGGCGAGATAACTGAACGGCAGCTGATTGAGGGAACGCTCAAGTATTATACCGGCCCCGGAATCTGTCCCTTCCTGGGAACCGCCAACACCATGGGCGCCCTCTGCGAATCCCTGGGAATGATGATACCGGGAGGAAGCCTGATTCCTTCCAGCACCAGTATGCGCCGTTTCAGCGCAAGGGAGTCAGGGCGGGCTGTAATGAATATGGTGGAGAAACAGATTCGTCCCAGCCAGATTATGACCCGGGAGGCGCTGGAGAATACCATTACCCTTCTATCCGCCATCGGAGGGTCCCTGAATGCCCTGATTCATCTTCCGGCGCTGGCGGCAGAGCTGGGGATTTCCCTGGACTGGGATGATTTCTCAAAGATTACCACCGCCACACCGGTACTCTGTTCCATTGTACCCAACGGAAACAGGACTGTGGTAGACCTGCACTGTGCGGGCGGAATACCGGCTGTGATGAAGGAGCTGGAGTCTGTGCTGCATAAGGATGTGCTGACTGTGACAGGGGAGACGCTGGGGCAGGTTCTTGCGCGCACGGTTCAGGGAGACAGGGAAGTCATAAAGTCCATGGATGAGCCTGTATCCAGGGCGGACGGAATTCAGGTGCTCTACGGCAATCTGGCGCCCCAGGGCGCGCTGGTAAAGACATCGGCGGTGCCTATGGAAGTGCGGCGCTTTAAGGGCACGGCCAGGGTATTTGAGGGCGAGGATGAGTGCTATGCTGCATTCCGGGCAAAGGAGATAAAGGAAGGCGATGCTGTCATTGTACGCTATGAAGGGCCTAAGGGCGGTCCGGGCATGAAGGAACTGCACCGGATTACGGAAATCATCAAGGGAATTCCCAACACAGCGGTCATCACTGACGGACGTTTCTCAGGGGCCAGCGGCGGTTTAAGCATCGGCTATCTGTGTCCTGAGGCGGCGGAGGGCGGTCCCATTGCCCTGGTAAAGGACGGGGACAGGATAACCGTGGATTTGTATAAGGATTATCTCCATCTGGAGGTCAGCGACGAGGAGCTGGAAGCCAGACGCAGGGAGTGGAAGGCCGTCACACGGCCAAAGGAAAAGGGCCTTCTGGGCCGGTACGCCCGCCTGGTGAATACGGCCCGGTCAGGGGCTACCCTGGGCAGGGAGTAGAAAACAGAGGGATGATAAGGGAAACCATTGTAGAATATATGAAACAATGAGGAAAAGAGTGTAAACCGGTTCCGGAAAGGATCGGTTTATGCTTTTTTGGGGATTTAACAGGACCATGGTTTATGGTATACTGGGATGGAGTTATCTTATGGGTATATGACTTGTAAAATGGGTTTAAGATGGCCGGATTAAGAAATTGATTGGTTAATCGGAGGATGTGATAGTGGAAGAATGGGTAACGGAAGAACAGGCAATGGAAGAACAGGCAATGGAAGAACAGGCAGCGGAAGAAGGGACAGCAAAAGAGCAGGCGGCGGGGTGTCTGGTATGCGGGGCGCCTTTGGAATATCTTAAAACTCAGATTGAGATGGAATGTACTTACTGCCGCAGGAAGTTTATGAGCAATGCCAGGTGCGTGAACGGACATTTTATCTGTGACAGCTGTCATGAACAGATTGGACTGCGGGTGATTGAAGATATATGCAGGCATACAGCCAGCAGGGACCCGGTGGCAATCATGAAGAAAATCATCCTGTCCCCCCATATCTATATGCACGGTCCGGAACATCATGTGCTGGTTGGCTCCGTGCTGTTGGCTGCCTATAAGAATTCAGGGGGAGAGCTGGATTTGGATGGGGCTTTGGAAGAGATGAGAAACAGGGGAGCACAGGTCCCGGGTGGCATCTGCGGACTGTGGGGGACCTGCGGGGCAGCAGTAAGTACAGGCATTTTCATCAGTCTGATTACCGGAGCATCTCCCTTAAGCGGGGAAGAGTGGGGACTTTGCAATGAAATGACATCCAGAAGTCTTGCAGCCATTGCCAAAAGAGGTGGTCCCAGATGCTGTAAACGGGATTCCTACACAGCCATATTGCAGGCAATTGATTTTGTGGAGGAGAAATTCGGGATACGGATGGAGCGTCCCGGAAAGATAGTGTGCGGATTGTATGGACGGAACCAACAGTGCCTGAAGGAAAAATGTCCTTATAACCCGCTGGCGTAGAAAGATGGCTGTATGGAATGGGCTGCCGCATTGTGCATGGGCAGCCCTTTTTGCCGGTCTGTACGCCTTCAGATGGGTTACTGCATTCCTCTTTTAATGGCTGACAGCAGGCTTTTGTCAGAATTGTCCGTGTCCTGGGTCAGTTCCCATATCATGATTCCTCCCAGGTTTTCCCTGGCATACACGGCCTTTTTTTCCATGGTGGAAATGCCGTTGTAAAAAGCATCCGCCCCGTTGACCAGGGCGTGGTCTTTGCTCCAGGCATCCGGGTCTGCCGCCAGAATATCCTCATATCCGGCCCAGCCGGGGCGGCTGTAGAAGGGAACGCCCAGCACCACTTTATCGGCAGGCATCTTTCGTGCGCCGCACCAGTAGGCGGCACAGTTCACTGCAAATTCATAGGAAGAATGGCGCTCACCGTCACCGCCGTCATAGGCCATGACATGAATCCAGTCCACTGCCTCCAGCACGGCATCGCTGTGGGCAGCTGCATCGTAGCAGATATTGCCGTCCGCGCTGACGCCGCTGATGACAGCGCTGGTCAGAAGCTTGTCCTGGGCATGGAGTGTATCAGCCAGATAAAGAATCAGCTCCTGGTATTGGTCCTTGGAGCTGCCGTCCATCCTGGGATGTTCCCAGTCCATGTCCACTCCGTCAAATCCGTATTGGCTGCACATGGCCAGGATTTCATCGCCCAGCTGTCTTGTTTTTTCACTGGTGGATGTGGCGTTTACAAATACAGGCTCCAGTTCGGTCCCGTTATGGCTCCATCCTCCCACGGCCAATAGGACTTTCACCTGGTTTTTGTGGGCGTATTCTATCAGCCGGATTGCTGTTTCCGGGTTTTCCAGAGGAAGCAGTCTGCCGTCGGATGTGGGAATGGCAAATGCATAGGCGATGTGGGTCAGCACATCCATCTGCAGTTTTTGGGGCTGGTAGGATTTCCAGGAAGGGTAATAGCCCACTATTTTTGCGGGGGATGTTGAGGCTTTGCGCACGGCTTCCGGCTGGGCGGGCATTTCCGGTGTGTATTCCCATACATCGGCCTGTCCGGGAATCTCTCCCAGGGTCCACCACCTGGCTTTGTATATTTTACCGCTATAGACAGCCTTGTCCCCGCCTGTATAGGTTGTATGTTTGTCCCATTCGGGATAGGAGCAGCCGGAGGTCACCAGGGCCTGAGGGACAGGGGAACCGGAGACATTATGTGTTTCGGAGGCGTCATGTGCTTCGGAGGCATGATATTCTGAATCTTTCCCGGCGCTCATAAGAGCACTTTCTCCCGGCCGGCCGGCTGTCAGAGCTGCAGAAGTATCTGCAATGCCATGTCCTCTGACTGCGCTGGATAGTGTAAAGCCGGATATGAGCCCAAGCAGGAATATGAGAAGAAAAATGCCGGTTTTCCGTTTGTCCATGTCTGTTCCTTTCCAGTGCTTCATCTGAGCTGTTTTCCAGTGCGCTTTGATTTGTTTTATGGTTGATATGAACATATTATATAATAAGTTTGAGGTGAAGGGAACCTGTGCAGGCGGAAAATAAAAATTTGGAAATAGCAGGGAGAAGGGCGGGGATATCATGTAAGTTACAGCGGGGAGAGGATGCCGTGTAAATGATAGACGGAACCGGCATGCAGGCCATAGACAGGCGGAAGAGGAGAATGGTATAATAATATGAATACCCGGAGTTTTCCGGGTAAGAATCCAGACAACAGAAATGACACGCAGCCGCCTGCATGGAGGATTATATGCAAAAGGATACTCTTAAACAATTCCTGCCTGCTACTGAAAGCTGGTTCCGGAAAACATTCGGAGAACCTACAAAAATACAGAAAGAAGCATGGCCTGCCATTGCCGATAAAAAGCATGTGCTGGTCAGCGCGCCTACCGGTACAGGCAAGACGCTCTCCGCGTTCCTGGTGTTCATTGACCAGTTGGGCAGACTGGCGGAGAAGGGGGAGCTCAGGGAAGAACTTTACGTGATTTATGTCTCTCCCCTTAAGTCTCTGGCAGGGGATATCAGGGAAAACCTCCGTAAACCCTTGGAGGGGATTGAGGCGGAATCCGGTGTGGCAGATGATTCCGGCGCATTGGGAGGCAGTGCCGGCACGCAATCCATAAAGGAGATTCAGGCAGCCATCCGTACTGGGGATACGCCTCAGAAGGAGCGTCAGAGGATGGTAAAGCATCCGCCGCATATATTGATTATCACACCGGAATCCCTGTATCTCATGCTGACATCCAAATCCGGCCGTCAGGTATTAAAGACTGCAAAGGCAATCATATTGGACGAGCTTCACGCCCTTATTGATACCAAGAGGGGAGCGCATCTGATGCTGTCTGTGGCCAGGCTGGATAAGCTCTGCGGACACAGGCTCCAGCGGATTGGACTGTCGGCCACCATTGAACCGTTGGAGCTTGCAGCCTCCTACCTGTCACCGGAACCAGCAGTCATTTGTGCCCCGGTCATGGATAAGCAGGTGGAAATCCAGGTCATTGGCACGGCTCCTGCCGTGGGAAGAAGGAAGGACCCGGTATGGGAAGAACTGGGCATGGCGGTATACCGTCAGTGTCTGAGCTGTAAGAGCGTGATTGCATTTTCTGAGGGAAGGCGTTACGTGGAAAAACTGGCTTATTATGTGAATCTGCTGGGCGGGGATGGATTTGCCAGGGTTCACCATGGCAGTCTGTCAAAGGAACAGCGGGATGAAGTGGAACGGGATTTAAGAGAGGGAAGACTGAGGCTGTTATGCGCCACGTCGTCCATGGAACTGGGCATTGACGTGGGGGATGTGGAACAGGTATTGCAGGTCGGATGTCCCCGTACCATATCCAGCACCATGCAGCGGCTGGGCCGGGCAGGACATAATCCGGGCAGGGTCAGCGTTATGTACATGTATCCCAGGACCGCGCCTGAGGCCGTATATTGCGGTATGACGGCAGAGGTGGCCCGCCATGGAGGTGTGGAACGGGCAAATCCTCCGCGCCTGTGCCTTGATGTACTGGCCCAGCATCTGGTATCCATGGCTTCCGGAGAAAGTTACAGCATTGATGATGTGATGGAAGTGCTGGAACGGGCTTATCCATTTTACCAGGTAACCAGAAAGGATGTGGAGGATGTCCTTGCCATGCTGGCAGGAGACTATGAGCACAACCGGGAAATACCGGTGCGTCCAAGGATTCTGTATGACCGGATTCATGGCCGGGTGTCAGGGGATGTTTACAGCCGTATGCTGGCCACGGCAGCAGGAGGCACCATACCAGATAAAGGGATGTATGCAGCTAAAACAGAGGATGGGGTGAAGCTGGGAGAGCTGGACGAAGAGTTTGTCTATGAGTCCAGAATCGGGGACCGGTTCATGCTGGGGTCCTTTGGCTGGCGTGTGGTCCGCCAGGATAAGGACTCAGTCATTGTGACCCAGGCTCCGGCAGAGGGAGCCAGACTTCCGTTTTGGAAAGGGGAGACAAAGGGCAGGGACCTCAGGACCAGCCTTGCCTTTGGCCGGATATTCGCAGAGCTGGAAATGGCCAGCCGCGCCGGGGAACTGGAAAAAGCCCTGGGAAAACTGGGACTGGACGAGCCGGCGTCGGCCAATGCGTCCGGCTTTATAAAACGGCAGATTCAGGCCACGGAGGGGCTTCCTGACCACAGGACCATAGTGGTGGAACATTTTAAAGACAGCGCGGGAAACCACCAGGTCATGGTCCATGCTTTGTTTGGCAGACGGGTAAATGGCCCGCTGTCCCTGGTCCTGCGTCATATGATACGCCACACCATGGGGATGGATGTGGGAAGTGTGGATGAGGAGGATGGATTTCTGCTGTATCCTTACGGCAGGGAGCAGCTGCCGGAGGGACTCCTGTATCAAGTTAACCCGGACCAGGTTCGTCCGGTGCTGGAAGCAATCCTGCCTGATACGCCTCTGTTCGGCATGACATTCCGCTACAATGCAGCCCGGGCGTTAATGATGGGCATGAAACGGGGCGGGCGTCAGCCCCTTTGGATGCAGCGCCTTAAGAGTACGGAACTGTTAAGCTCCCTGATGGACCAGCCGGACCATCCCCTGATTCGAGAGACAAAACGGGAATGTCTGGAACACCAGTGGGACATTGGGGGAGTGATGGAAATTCTGGCAAAGATTCGTTCCGGTCTTATTACAGTCAGGGAAATCTGGCTGGATGTGCCCTCTCCCATGTCTCTGCCCTTCCAGTGGCAGGCAGAGGCAGAAGAGATGTACGAGTACTCTCCGGTGACTCCTAAAATCCGCCAGGCCGTGCAGGATGACTTAAAGAAGGCGCTTCTTAAGCCCACGGCTGAGGAATTGTCCAAAGGATGGGCAAGGAGAAAGATGCCGGAAAATGAGGAGGAGCTTCATTCCCTTCTCATGATGGAAGGGGATTTGGAAGCAGGAGAGCTGGATATACCGGCTGATTGGCTGGATACCCTGGCCAGACAGGGACTGGCCTGCTATGTGGAGCCGGGAATCTGGATAGCGGCAGAGCATGAAGAAGAGTATATGAGGGCATTGCAGCAGCAGGACCAGGAGGCTGGAATGCATATCATCCGCCGGATGCTTTACTACCGGGGCGGTCAGACAGCGGAAGATATAAGGGAACGGTATTTTTTGTCTGAAGAAATGGCAGAGAGGCTTTTGGAAAAAATGTGCTGTTCCGGGAGCACAGCGGAAGACAAGGGCGTCTATTATCATGAGAAACTCTATGAACGTGCCAGAGAAGGGCATATCCGCAGCCTGCGCAGCCAGACAGTTACGCAGCCGGCTTCCCATTACGCCGCGCTGATGGCTTCCAGGGCAGTGATACATGCTCCGGCAGAAGAACAGCTAAGGGAAGCAATGGCAAAAGGATGCAGAAAACCATTCCCTGTCCGTTTCTGGGAAAATGTTTATTTTGCCAGGAGGGTGGAGCGCTACGGAGGCAGCCTTCTGGACCGCCTGCTGGCCCAGGGGGATTATTTCTGGAGAATGACACCGGAAGGAAACCTCTGTTTTTGCAGTTATGAGGACATAGATTGGGAGTCTGCCGGAGCAGAGGAAGAAGAGGACAAAGGAGATGAGCGAGCAGGGGCTGCGCTTAAAGGGGATGAGCTTAAAGGGGATGAGCTCCTCATGTACCAGGAGTTAAAACGCAGAGGAGCCAGTTTTCTTAAATTCCTTACAAAGATACCACAGGAAAGCAGCGCCCAGGAAGTACTGTTAAGCCTGGCTGAAAAGGGCCTGGTATGTGCGGACAGCTTTGTGCCTGTAAGACAATGGCAGAACCAGGATAAGGTGAAGAAAGCTGCTGTCAGGCAGCGGGTAAATACCAGGGTCATGGCTTTGTCGGCCGGGAGGTGGGACATTGTAAGGCCGGTAAGGAAATATGGGCCGGAGGAGTGGCTGCAGCTGTTTTTTGATGAAAACATGATTTTATGCCGTGAAACCTTCCGGAAATCGGTACAGGCAGTATGGGATTCACCCTATATCCTGAAAATGGATGGAAATAAATGGGAGTGGAGCTGGGCGCAGGCATTGGAGGTTCTGCGTATCTGGGAATACACGGGTCGCATAAGAAGGGGCTATTTTGTGGCAGGGATGTCAGGAGCCCAATTTGTCCGCAGCGAGGATTATGATGCCGTGACAGGTGCATTGAGGGAGCCGGATAACCATACAGTGTGGCTAAACGGAACAGACCCTGACCTGGTGTGGGGAAAAGTCCTGGAGTTTCCGGATGAATGTGGATTTCTGGCAGTGGCCGGAACCGCAGTGGCCCTGAAGGCAGGAAAGCCGGCAGCCGTAATGGAACGCCAGGGCAGGGTGCTCCGCGTTTATAATACTAATGATATGGAGGAAGTGATAACAGAATTTGTCCGCGCATTTAAGCAGGGAGCCATATATCCGGAGCAAAAGAGGATTGTTTTGAAAGAGTATCCGGATGAGGCAGCTGATGTATTGCAGACTGCAGGATATATGCGTGAAATGAAGGATTATGTGCTGTATAAATAGTGTATAGCTTTACGGGATTAAAGTCCTTTTAGGCAGGTGCGAATGCCAGGCGGACATGAAATGTCCGGGAGATTCGCACCGGAAAGTCCGGGGAGATGGATGTATGTGTGGGGCTGTGGCAGAAGGAGCGAAGGGCGGAATTGAGGAGGAAAAGTGAAAAATACACAAAATGATGGGGGAATGCGGAGGGAATGTTGGGCAGATTTGCTGTCGAGGCCCGCGAGGGCCTTGTGGGTTGAAATATGGCCTCTGCCGCTGCTTTATCCTGTTTTTCCTCGTCGAGGCCCGCGAGGGCCTTGTGGGTTGAAATGTATCATCATATTCAAATGGTCCATCCTCATAAGGTCGAGGCCCGCGAGGGCCTTGTGGGTTGAAATATCCGATAATACACGTCCCTCATATATCAATACCGTCGAGGCCCGCGAGGGCCTTGTGGGTTGAAATTCTTGGACCCGGAAAAACACTCAAAGCAGATTGAGGTCGAGGCCCGCGAGGGCCTTGTGGGTTGAAATTTAAGGAGCATTGCATCCTTTGCTCCCATCCGCGTCGAGGCCCGCGAGGGCCTTGTGGGTTGAAATTTCGCGTATGATGGAAAAGCGATGACTGAGTTGGGTCGAGGCCCGCGAGAGCCTTGTGGGTTGAAATCGCATCGCTATTACAGAGTGTGGCCGGGGACACGGCGTCGAGGCCCGCGAGAGCCTTGTGGGTTGAAATTTCTTCGGTCTGTACCTCCTCCAGCCGTTGGAGCGTCGAGGCCCGCAAGGGCCTCGCAAATCGAAATAAGAAGAGCAGTAGATTTACAATTTTTTGTAATAAGCCAATTCCCATCAGAACCTTACCACCATGCAAAGGAATACAGCTTCCCCAACATTAACCCCATCCCTGCCTGACGCCATCCTCCGCGGTTATTCCTCTGTCATTTATTTAGCCATAGCAGCTTTATCCGCACGCCCCATCCATTCATAATACTTACACCATTCATTTAATGAATGCAGGGGAATTGAGACATTATTTACCATGGCCGACGATGTAATTGTATCAGGGTCCAGAGAACAGTCGTGGTCAATTCCGTCATGAACGATAACAAATCCAGCCATTATGTCAATATCCACGCCATCTATCGTATATTCAAGGAAGTGCCTTGTTTTATACCGCGCATTTGGATTTTTTGGAGACAGGGCGCCGAATTGCTGCATAAGTTCTTTTACACGGGGGACGTCTTTTTCTGATATCAGAAGGTCGATATCATGAAAATCATCTGTTTTTCCATTGAGATACAGCAATAGAGAGGCGCCCACGGCCCAGGTGACCCCTGCGCTGTTAAATTCCTGTCCGATGTCAGATAATACAAGCAGTTTGTCATCTATCGTTTTCATATGAAAGCCCCCTCAAATCCATTCTGAAAAATGGTATTTTAATTTAATATCCTTAAATCAGGTATTCTATGTTACGCATAATATAAAAGTACTAACTTCATACTTAATAATCAGGGCATATTTGGAAGTTCATTGTCTGTCCTAAGGAATCCGCCAGAGGTACCCGCCTTAGGACCACTTTAGGATAAAGTACACCCCGCTTTGCGGTATATTTGGCTTAAGTTCAGTCGGAACAGCCCATTACGCCTCCTTCACCGGGACCAAATATCCTGCAAAGTGAACCTCGCATCTGACGTAAAAGCAATCTTCAAACACGCCCTGGTCATTCACTATTTAGATATTATACAAAACTGGAAGTTGTCAATTGAGAAATTTCTTTAAATCTGTTATAAATTGCGTCTGCGCTTTTTTCAAATATGCTTGTTCAAATACGCTTTTACCAATGGGTCTCATTGAAAGTTTTTTCGCTGTTACACACGCTGTAAAGTCGATTTCTGTTTCATTGCCATTGGACGCACTGGTTTTGGACGCAAATACAACAGCCCAGTGACCTTTTGTATGGCTGTTTTCCACATCAAGCTCCCAACGTCTGAACGGTTCAACCACAGTAACCGTAAAGGTTGTTGGGTAGCCATTGGGGGAATATTCTATAAACTGCTTTCCATCTATCAATTCTGTTCTGCTCACATCACTTCTCCATGTGTGATAACGCTCAACTGCTAATACGGTTTCCCATACTTTATGGATATCGCATTGGATAATAACCTTTATATTAGATGTTGTCATATTCAATTCCTCCTTTCAAAACTAAATTCCAGCCTCTTTCTTATAGAATACACTATAAATTGCTGACTATCAATCTTAACCTGCTCTCTATAGGCCGCTCTGGTTTAAGGCCAAAGCTGCCTGCTTTGCCCAGTGGGAGTTTTTTAAAATGGCGCGTCCAATACCTATCATATCTGCTTTTCCTGTTTGCAGCAGCCTTTCCGCTGTCTCTGCTTCTGTAATGCCTCCTGTAAGGATAACAGGAATGCGGACGGCATTTTTTATGGGAGCAGAAAGTTCACTAAAATATCCCTGCTGTTTTACTGTTGGATTTATATATGAGCAGAAACCACCTGAAATATCTAATAAATCAACACCGGCTTTTTCAAATTCCTGGCAGGCAGATACACTGTCCCGGATGGTTATCCCTCCCTCTATATAGTCACAAGCTCCAAGACGTAAAGCGATGGGATAGGAACTGCCTACTTGCTTACGGACAGCCCTGATAATTTCTAAATGAAGTCTGATTCTGCCCTGAAGTGTATTTCCTGTATATTGATCCAGCCTTTTATTTGTTAACGGAGAAAAAAATTGATTCAACAGGTATCCATGCGCCGAGTGTATTTCCACACCGTCGAACCCGGCTTTTTTCACTCTTAATGCTGCCTTTGCAAAATCATTCACCACTTTATCAATATCGCGTTGCGTCATTTCACTGGGCAGCATATCATGTGTTTTAATCCCGGGTATTTGTATGGAACTTGCGCTTAAAAGCCTGCAACCGGTTATTGCTGTTTGGGTCGCTCCGCCGGCATGGCTGATTTGCGCAAAGACGGGTGTATCGTTATTGTGAATAACAGCTGCTATTTTTTTCAATCCCTCTATATCATCATCTTCAGAAACAGACAGCTGGCTGTTGCCGGCTTTTCCCTCCTGATTTACAAAACAATGTTCTGCGATAATCAAACCAATATATCCGCCTCTGGATTTTTCGTCATAATATTGGCAAAGCTTCTCTGTTGCCTGGCCTGTCTGGTCAGCTTTAGCGGTTGCCATGGGCGGCATCACCAGACGATTCTTTAGTTCAATCTTTTTTATTTTTATCGGTGTGTTCATTAAACTCATAAAAATTGCCTCCTGCAAATTTGATATTGTGTAATATTATTATACTGTGTTATAGTAAAAAAGAAAGAACACACATTTTTGATAGATACTATCTAAAAGGAGAGTTAAGGTGGCGGGAGATAAGGATTTTTGTAAAGAGGTAAATGTAAAACCATTTGCATATGCCATTTCATTAATTAACGGAAAATGGAAAATGCATATTCTGTTTTGGCTATGGAAAAAGGAGGTTCTCCGATACAGCGAATTAAAACGCGCATTGGGAAGCGTGACGCATAAAATGCTGAGCAGCCAATTAAAAGAACTGGAAACCAGCGGAATTATCATTCGTACCGAATATCCGCAGGTTCCGCCCAAGGTTGAATATTCACTTTCTGCAATAGGGCAGAGTATGATGCCGATTCTGCAGTCGCTTTGCAAGTGGGGAACGGAGAATATTCCGGATGATTGGGAAATGCAGTAAAATCAGAGTGAAACGTAATCGTATCCAATTTATTTATATTCATTACAATTACAGCACAACCCATTTCTGAAAGGAGGGGTAAAAGGTGATGGAACAGATGTCATTATTCGACGACAGAGAAGTATACAATCCCCTGGCCAGCAGACTGCGCCCGGATGACCTGGACGGATTTGTGGGGCAGGAACATCTTTTGGGAAGGGGGAAGCTGCTGCGCCAGCTCATAGAGCAGGACAAAATTCCGTCTATGATTTTCTGGGGACCTCCCGGTGTGGGCAAGACCACCCTGGCCGGAATCATAGCAAAACGGACCAATGCCCAGTTCATCAATTTCAGCGCTGTTACCAGCGGCATCAAAGAAATTAAGGAGGTCATGGCCCAGGCTGAAAACAGCCGGAGAATGGGAATCAAGACCCTTGTATTTGTGGACGAGATACACCGCTTCAACAAGGCCCAGCAGGATGCGTTCCTGCCTTATGTGGAAAAAGGAAGCATTATACTGATAGGGGCCACCACGGAGAATCCCTCTTTTGAGATAAACAGCGCCCTTTTGTCACGGTGCAGGGTGTTTGTGCTCCAGGCATTGACGCAGGACGACCTGGCCCGCCTTATTAAGATGGCGCTGACGAGCACAAAAGGACTGGGCTATTTGAATGTGGAAATCACGGATGATATGGTTGATATGATTGCCAGGTTTGCAGACGGGGATGCCAGGACCGCCCTGAATACGCTGGAGATGGCAGTGACAAACGGGGTAATCAGCCCGGATAAGACCACGGTTACAGAGGATGTGCTGAAGCAGTGTATCGGTAAAAAGAGCCTTTTGTACGATAAGAAGGGGGAAGAACACTATAACCTTATATCCGCACTCCACAAGTCCATGCGCAATTCCGACCCGGATGCAGCTGTTTACTGGCTGGCGCGTATGCTGGAGGCAGGGGAGGACCCGCTGTATGTGGCCCGCAGGCTGGTCCGTTTTGCCAGCGAGGACATAGGTATGGCGGACAGCCAGGCGCTGACGCTGGCGGTGTCTGCTTACCAGGCATGTCATTTCCTGGGAATGCCTGAATGCAATGTACATCTCAGCCACACCGTGATTTACCTGTCCATGGCGCCCAAGTCCAACTCTGCCTATACGGCCTATGAATCCGCCAGGACAGATGCCCAGGACATGCTGTCTGAGCCGGTTCCCCTTACCATACGCAATGCCCCCACCGGGCTGATGAGGGACCTGCATTACGGTGACGGCTACGTATATGCCCACGACACAAAGGAAAAACTGGCGCGGATGCAGTGCCTGCCGGATTCACTGGCCGGAAGGGAATATTACCATCCCACGGACCAGGGGGCGGAGGAACCGGTAAAGGAGCGTCTGGAGGAAATCAAGGCGTGGAAAAAAGGGGAATAGCATTCGCGTCACACAATCATCAGCTCCTTTGTCATGGTATTCAGGGATTCGCAGCCCTTATCAGTAATCACAATTAAATCCTCTATACGGATGCCAAAACGTCCCGGCAGATATATGCCCGGTTCGTTGGAAATCACATTTCCGGTTTCCAGTACACCTTCCCCGCCGGCCGAGGCAAAGGGCGGCTCATGGATATCCAGTCCAATGCCGTGTCCCAGACGGTGGGTGAAGAATGCACCGTAGCCGGCCTGGTCAATGACCCTGCGCCCGGCCAGGTCCATATCCCGGCAGGCCGTACCCGGGGCGGCTGTCCTCAGGACAGCCATGTGGGCTTTCAGGACAATGGAATACACTTCTTTAAATTCATCGGATGCATATCCAACTGCGCAGGTTCTGGTCATATCTGCGTGGTATCCCTTATAGGTCCCGCCAAAATCAAACATTACCGTGTCTCCTGCCTGTATCCTATTATCTGACAGCACAGGATGGGGGGAGGCGCTGCCCGGTCCGCTGGCAATCAGGCCGGGCCCCACTGCGTCAAAGCCCTCTTCCAAACGCAGCTTCATGAGCTGCTCTGACAGCTGACGTTCCGTCTTTCCTTCCAGGCCATGCTCCAGAAGCCTGGTAAACGCCCTTTCTGCCATATCCTGTGCTTTCCTAATCATATCAATCTCTTCCGGCGCCTTGACTTTTCTCAAGGGAACCAGGACACGGTCCGCATTGCTCCACAGAATGCCGGGATACAGTTCCATGAGCCGGAGAAGGGAGCTGCTGAGCATCCTGTTTCCAACGGCTGCTTTTATGTAGGATTTTTTGGAAATACCAACAGCGGACAGGATGGAAACCATTTTTACAAACGGGTCCCCGCTGTCTTCCCAGAGAACGGGTTCAGCCTGGCAGTCCACCTCCTCCAGATAGTTTTTCTCCATGGCAGGACACAGGAAATAGGAGTCATGCTCAGTAAGGAGCAGGGCAGTCAGACGGTCCGTGGCTGGTTTTGAGTAGCCTGTCAGGTACATAAGGTCAGAGGAAGGCGTGATAACCAACAGGGAGAGGCCGGTGTCCTTCATTAAATTTCTTGCTTTTGCAATACGCTGGTTGTAGATATCCATAAAATTCCCTTTCTCACATTCGATAATAATCCCTTTACTGGTAATATTATAAAACATATTAAGTTTAGAATATATGTACAAAATTCATGAATTAATTTATTAATAATGTCCAAATAACACAAAATATACTTGACATATGCCTTAACTGATAATATTATTGATAATATCAACGGAGAGAATAATTGATACATACATGCATCAAAAAGGGAAAGGAAGTAACAAAATGGAAACCATGACAAAGAGGGAACGTATCAGAAATGTATTGGAAGGAAAACCAGTGGACAGGACACCTGTAGGATTCTGGCTTCATTTTCCGGAAGACATGCATCATGGTGAGAAAGCCATTGAGGCCCATCTGGACTTTATGAAGGCAACGGATACGGATATCCTGAAAATCATGAATGAAAATATCCTATATGATGGGAATACAAAAATTGAGCGTCTGGGAGACATCAGCAAGTTCAGGGGATTTTCCAGAAAGGACGCCATTTTCCAGGACCAGATGGAAATTATCAAGAGGATTGCCGACAAGGCGAAGGGAGAGTATCCCATTATGTCCACCATCCACGGCCTTATTGCCTCCACCTTCCATGAAACAGGGTTTGCAGGCAATTATACCAGCATGGGATATCAGCTTACCTTATTTTGCAGGGAACGTCCGGCTGAGATGAAACATGTGTTCAGGACAGTGGCGGAAACCCTTATGGAATTTTCAGACTGTTCCCTGGAAGCTGGCGCGGAGGGAATCTTTTATGCGGCCCTGGGAGGGGAGCGGAATTTCTTTACAGATGAGGAATTTGAGGAATTCGTGGCCCCATACGAGAAAATGGTGTACGACCACATCAAAAAGAGCACGGATTTCAATGTGTTACATATATGCAAGAGCAATATTGACTTTAACCGTTATAAGGATTTGCATCCGGCCATTGTAAACTGGGGGATTTACGGAAATGATTACAGCCTTACCAAGGGCGCCGGGCTTTTCAGTGACAGCATCATCCTGGGCGGGTTCCCGGACAGGCACGGAGTCCTGGTAACCGGAACAGAGGAGGAAATCCTTCAGCATACCAGGGAGGTCCTGGAGGAAATGAAGGGGAGGCCGTTCATCGTTGGCTCTGACTGCACCCTTCCGACAGAAATTGCCTATGACCGCATTAAGTGTGTGGTGGACTCGGTGGAGAAACTGGAGCAGAACTAAGGCCGGCAATTCAGCGGCATACATCCGGCATAAAGCCGGCGTACATCCGGCATCCGTCAGGTCGTGATGCCGGTACCCAGCAGTTCGTCTTCCATGAACAGGATATCCTTTTTCAGGTATTCATGGGCGGAGAACATGTCATGCCGTTCCAGACTGTCCACAAAAAAGTCGTGGTAACTGGCCTTGTTGGCGGCAATCACATCCTTCTTCAGGGTGTACAGCTGCGCATAGGCCCGGCGGTAGGTGGTCATGGCCTGTTCCATGGCATTGTTTACCTGCTCGTTGCCTGCCAGGCGCACCACTGTCATGTGAAACTGGTAATTGTTGCGCCAGGCTATCCACAAATCCTTTTTTTCCGGATTTACCAGGCGCACCTGGTTTTGGCGCTTCAGTTCCCCGATGTCGGCCAGGGTGATGTTCTTCATGACCTTGGGGAGGCTGGACAGTTCCAGGTAGAGACGCAGCTCCGTCACATCCCGGACATTCTTGCTGCTGATGGAAGTCACCTGATAGCCGCATCTGGGAATGCTTTTCAGCACATTTTCATGGCAGAGCTGGATTAAGGCTTCCCGGACAGGGGATTTGCTGACCTTGAAGTAGGATATCATCTGGTTTTCCGTGAACAGGGTATCCGGTTTTATTTGGCCCTGGCAGATTAGTTCAATCAACTGCTGGTATACGGTGTCCTTTAGTGATAATTTCGGTGGCTGGTTGTCCATGTATGGCTCCTTTTGCATTGGAATAAGCGGAGGGAGAGAATCGCTTTTAATATTATAATAGGCCAATATAAAAAATTTGGCAACGGATTTTTCAAAATGCAGCAGTTCAGAAAGGGCATTTTCCTGGACGCCTGCCTGAACTGCCGCATCAAAATTTGAAATGAGGAGGATATGCAGATGGAACGATACAGGTACATTGCGAAACGGCTGTTGACAGCAATCCCTACCTTCTTAGGCATCACCATCCTGGTGTATGTGGTGGCTTCCCTGGCGCCCAGCTCGCCCTTGGAAATCCTGTTTAACGACCCCTATGCCACGGCAGAGGAGATGGCAAGGAAGAGCAGGGAACTGGGACTGGACCAGCCTGTCATCATCCAGTATATCAGATGGCTGGTGCAGCTGCTCCAGGGAAACATGGGAATGTCCATCCGGACCAACGGACAGGTGCTGGATATGATACTGGAGCGGATAGGCCCCACGCTGATTCTTACGGGAAGCGCCATGGCCCTGACCATCATCATTGCCCTGCCGCTGGGAATCATGTCGGCTTATAAGCCCTACTCAGGCTGGGATTATATTTCGTCGGGACTGTCATTCATCGGGTCCGCCATGCCCAACTTTTTTGCGGGACTGGTGCTGATTTACTTCTTCTGCATCAAGGTAAAGCTGTTTCCCACCTCCGGTATGTACGACACCTCCGGAGTCAGGACCTGGCCCATGTTCTTCCATCACCTGGTGCTTCCGGCCGTGGTTCTGGCCATCCAGCAGATTGGAAGCCTGATACGCCAGTGCAGAGGCTCCATGCTGGAAGTACTCCAGGATGATTATGTGCGCACGGCCAGGGCAAAGGGGCTTCATGAACCGTCGGTGCTGGTGCGCCATGCGCTGCGCAATGCATGGATTCCTCTGGTATCCTGGTTCGGCATGCAGATTCCCTTCCTCATAGGCGGGGCAGTGGTCACAGAGCAGATATTTGGCTGGCCCGGTCTGGGAAGCCTGATGGTCCAGTCCATCAATGCCAGGGACTATCCTGTTATTATGGGCATCACGGTGGTGATTGCCATTGTGGTACTTTTGGGCAACCTGCTGGTGGACCTGGTGTACGGACTGCTGGATCCCAGGATACGTTATGACTAAGAAGAAGGAAGGTGAGAACATGAAACAGGATGAAAGATTAAAGGATATTCCGGCAAATTCTTATTTTCATGACGTACTTCAGAGATTTTGCGCCCATAAACCGGCCATGATAAGCGCCTTTGTACTGACTTTGGAAATCATACTGGTTATTGCCCTGCCCTACATACTTCATCTGGACCCCTATACATCGGATTACGAGGTGATGTTTGGCTCTGCGCCCAGCGCCCTGCATCTGCTGGGGACAGACGACATCGGCAGGGACATCTTTGCCAGGTTTATTTACGGAGGACGGGTATCCCTGAGCGTGGGTATCATATCCGCGGTTATCAGCATGGCGGTGGGCGTGCCTCTGGGACTTCTGGCAGGTTATTACAGGGGAATTGCCGAGACGCTGATTATGCGCTGCGCGGATGTGTTCATGTCATTTCCGGCCATGGTGCTGATTCTGGTGCTGGTATCCGTGCTGGGGCCCTCTGTGGCAACGGTTACCATAGTTATCGGCGTCCTGGGCTGGCCCAAGTTTGCAAGGCTTATTTACGGAAATGTGCTTTCGGCCAGGGAACAGGATTATGTGGAGGCGGCCAGGGCCATCGGCACAAAGGACGGCACCATTCTGACAAAATACATACTGCCCAATACATTTGCACCGGTGCTTATTTCCTTTACATTCCGTGCAGCCCAGGCCATTATTACGGAATCAGCCCTGAGCTTTCTGGGAATGGGAGTCCAGGCGCCGCAGGCATCCTGGGGAAACATCCTCTATGATGCCCAGTCCATCAGCGTGCTTTCCCAGAGACCGTGGCTCTGGTTTCCGCCTGGCCTGGCCCTGCTGATTACCGTGCTATGCATCAATTTCCTGGGAGACGGGGCCAGGGATGCCCTGGATACCAAGATGGTCATCAAATAAATTTGGAGTAATAAGTTGAAAATCAACGCCGCAAAGGCTTGAATTAAAAAGGAGGATATAGTAATGAGAAAACGTTCAACAAAAATGACAGCTCTTGCCCTGTGCCTTATGATGGCGCTGTCCGGCTGTTCAGCACCTTCAGCGCCCAGCGATACCAAGGCGCCTGCAGCAACCGCAGCAGGAACAGCCGCAGAGGGCGGGGATGCAAAGGCAGAGGGAAATGCCCAGGAGAATACGGCCGGCCAGGAGCAGAAAATTGTGACCATGGCCATGACGGCGCCATGGGATACCCTGATTCCCTTTAATACCACCAACGCCAACACGGACGCTGTGCTGGAACTGATTTTTGACAAGCTGATAGTGGTAAAGGCAGACGGCTCTTTTAAGCCGCGTCTGGCGGACTCCTGGTCCATGGATGATGAGACTCATACCAAGATTACATTTAACCTGAACAAGAACGCCAAGTGGCATGACGGCCAGCCTGTGACAGCAGACGATGTGGTATACACAGCAATGCTCATGTCCGACCCTGACATCAGCGTGGCCCGCCGTTCCAAGGTAGCTCCCTTTGCAGGTACAGAGGACGGAATCCGCGTGGAGGGAGAGGAGTTCGGCGTGAAGGCCATTGACGCCAACACCGTGGAATTTACGCTTAAGGACCCCACCAACCTGGATTATATGCTGGACATTATGTTCCGCGATTTTTACATCCTGCCGAAGCACTGCCTGGAGGATATTCCTGCAGGGGACATGCTGGCAGCTGATTTCTGGAAGGCTCCCATTGGTTCCGGCCCATGTATCTATGAGTCCGAGATATCCGGCGAGCGCGTGGAATTCACAGCCAATAAGGATTACTACATAAATGCCCCTGAATTTGACCGTTTTGTGGTTAAAATTGTACCTGCATCCAATCTGCTGTCCGGCCTGATGAACGGGGAGATTGATATTGTGGCAGGCGCTGGTATCGGAAATATTCCGCTGAATGACTGGGATATGGCGCAGCAGCAGGAGAACCTGACCACAGAGGCAGTGGAATCCCTGGGTTACCAGTATCTTTCCTGCAACACCAAGAATATTCCCCAGGAAGTACGCCAGGCAGTGAACATGGCCATTAACCGCGACGCCCTGGTCAATAACCTGATGAAGGGCGAAGGCGTACCGGCTCCCGGTCCCCTGGCTCCAAGCCACAGATATTTCAATGAAGCGCTTCTTCCCATCCCTTATGACGTGGACAAGGCAAAACAGATGGTGGAGGAATCCGGATTTGATACCAGCAAGACCTACCGTCTCAACGTGTCAAAGGGCAACGAGGTGCGTGAAAAATCAGCTCCCATGATTCAGCAGGACCTTGCCAAGATTGGCATTAACGTGGAAATCATCACCACAGACCACCCAACCCTGCTGTCCACAGCAAGGAAAGGCGAGTATGACTTTGCGCTGATTGGCTCCGGCGGTTCACCGGACCCGGGCGAGAGCGTGATGAACGTGACACCTGGCCATCTGAACAACTTTTCCCAGAATGAGGACCCGTCCCTGGGCGAGGTGGGAAGAAAGGGCCTGAACCAGTTCAGCTTTGAGGAGAGAAAGCCATTCTACGATGAATACCAGATGATGCTCAGGGAGCAGTGCCCCTTTGTATGGCTTTATTTCCAGAAAGACCTGGTTGCCTACAACAAGAAAATCTCCAATGTATGCTTTGAGGATTACAGCCTTTTGAACCGTTCCGTCTGGGAATGGCATGTAGAATAGTCATTACGCAGCACAGGCACCGGGATATTCCCGGTGCCGGCCCTGCAAAGGAGGTAGAATATGGCACAGCCATTATTAGAGGTTAAACATTTAAAGACACAGTTCAGGACCAAAAGGGGGACTGTGACTGCCGTGGACGATGTGAGCTTTTCCGTAAACGAGGGAGACACCCTGGGCATTGTCGGGGAATCCGGCTGCGGCAAGAGCGTCACTTCCCTGTCCATCCTGCAGCTGCTGCCCCATGCAGTGGGTTCTGTGGCAGGCGGTGAAATCCTTTATAAGGGCGAGGATATTGCCAAAAAAGGGAATAAGGAGATGTGCCGGATAAGAGGCAGGGAGATATCCATGATATTTCAGGACTCCATGACATCCCTGAATCCTGTGCTCACCATTGGAAGACAGCTGGAGGAAACCATCTCCGTACACAGCAGCCTTTCTAAGGATGAGATTAAAAGGCAGGCCCTGGATATCCTTACAAAGGTTGGTGTCTCTTCTCCGGAGCAGAGGCTGAAGGAATTCCCCCATCAGCTGTCAGGGGGAATGAGGCAGAGGGTCATGATTGCCATGGCGCTGTCATGCAATCCCTCCCTTCTGATTGCAGACGAGCCCACCACTGCGCTGGACGTTACCATCCAGGCCCAGATTATCGACCTGATGGTGGAGCTTAAGAAGAAAATCAATGCTTCCATCATTCTTATCACCCATGACATGGGCGTGGTGGCTGAGATGGCCGACTACATCATGGTCATGTACGCCGGCAAGGTCATGGAGTACGGCAGTGCCAGACAGATATTCAAGGAGGCCATGCATCCCTATACACAGGGACTTTTAGCTTCCATACCCCGCCTTGACAAGGATTCGGACCGTCTGTTCTCCATTGACGGTACGGTGCCGTCCCTGGACAGGATGCCAAAGGGGTGCAGGTTCTGCGCCCGCTGTCTCCATTCCATGGACAAATGCGGGGAGCACCAGCCGCCGGTGTATATCACGGATGACGGACACAAGGTGAGCTGCTGGAAGTATGAGAATCTTAAGGAGGAAAAGGCATGAGCAGCAATGAGACAATCCTGGAAGTCAAAGATTTAAAGAAATACTTTTTCTCCGGCAAGAGACGAAGGGGAAAGGAGCCAAGGGCGGTAAAGGCCCTGGACGGCGTCAGCTTTTCCATGGAGTACGGGGAGACACTGGGAGTGGTGGGAGAGTCGGGCTGCGGCAAGTCCACCCTGGGCAGGACCATTCTGCGTCTTCACGAACCAACGGAGGGGCAGGTGGTTTACCGGGGAAACAATCTGGCAGGATACGGCAAGGAAGAGATGCGCCAGATGCGCAGGGAACTCCAAATCATTTTCCAGGACCCCTATTCCTCCCTGAATCCGCGTATGACGGTCAGGGAACTGATTTGTGCCCCATTGGATGTATTTGCCATGGGAACAAAGGAGGAAAAGGAGGCCAGGGTAATCCAAATCATGGATAAGGTGGGACTTCCGCTGGAATTCATGAACCGCTATCCCCATGAGTTTTCAGGCGGACAGCGCCAGAGAATCGTCATTGCCAGGGCGTTGGTGCTGAATCCCAGATTTGTGGTGTGCGACGAGCCGGTATCGGCCCTGGATGTGTCGGTCCGGGCCCAGGTGCTGAACCTGATGATGGACCTTCAGAAGGAGCTGGATTTGACCTATCTGTTCATTTCCCATGACCTAAGCGTGGTGCGGTATATCTGTGACCGCATCATGGTCATGTATCTGGGAAATGTAATGGAAATTGCGGACAAGAAGGCGCTGTATGAGGATGCAAGGCATCCCTACACCCAGGCCCTTCTTTCAGCCATCCCCATTCCTGATATGGATATCCAGTACAATAAAATCCATCTGGAGGGGGATGTACCCAGCCCCTTTAATCCGCCCCAGGGATGCCGGTTCCACACCAGATGCCGTTATGCCACGGAAAAATGCCGCACCCAGGTGCCGGAATTAAAGGATGTGGGGGACAGGCATTTTGTGGCCTGTCATCTGTATGACGAATAAACGCGCCGTCCGAACGGCCATAAATAGAGGGAAGTAAGAATATGGATGTAAAAGAATGGGTATTGGACCAGAGAGACAATATGCTGGATACTGCCATGGAGCTAATGAAAATCCGCAGTGTCAGCGAACCGGGAACAGGGGAACATCCCTACGGGGAGGGCTGCGCCTTGGTATTGGACAGGGCCCTGGAGATTGGACGGAGCATGGGATTTGAGACGGAAAACCATGGCTACCACTGCGGAAGCATCCTTATGCCGGGCAGGACGGGGAAGGAAATCGGCATGTTCGTCCATCTGGATGTGGTGCATGAGGGAAACGGATGGAGTACAGACCCCTACGTACCCGTGGTGAAGGACGGGTGGCTGTACGGCCGGGGAAGTGCGGACAACAAGGGGCCTGCCGCTGCCGCGCTCTACAGCATGAAATATCTGAAGGAGCAGGGAATACGGCTGGAGCACACCATACGGCTGTATCTGGGATGCAGCGAGGAACGGGGGATGGAGGATATTGAGTACTACACCTCCCATTATCCTGCTCCGGAGTTCTCTTTTACGCCGGACGCTTCCTTTCCTGTCTGCTACGGGGAAAAGGGAATTCTGGAAGGGGAATTTTCATGCGGGATTCCGGAGGGCCATGGGGCCATGTTTTCCGCCGGGGTGGCATCCAATGCAGTTCCGGCAGAGGCCCGGGTATACCTGGACCAGGTTGCCTGTGAGACGGTCAGGGCCTATGTGGACAGCCTGGAGAACCGGCAGGATTTTACAGTGTCGGACAATGGCGGCATCCTGGTAAAGGCCTCAGGAAAGACTGCCCACGCTGCATTTCCTGAGGGGTCTGACAGTGCGGCCGTGAAGCTGGCCCATATGCTGGCAGGAGCTCCCTTTCTGACAGAAGAGGAAAGGACCTGCTTCCGGTTTCTGGACCAGGGATTTGCGGATTATTATGGGGAAGGAATGAACCTCCGGTTTGAGGATTCCCTGTCCGGCAGGCTTACCCTGGTGGGAGGCATGGCCCGGACAGAAAGGGGAAGGTTCATCCAGAATTTCAATATCCGCTATCCGGTAACAGCGGATGCGGCATCCCTGGTGAAGCAGATGAGCGCAGCAGCCAGGCAATACGGCTGGATACTGGACTGGAGCCGGGATAACCCGCCCTGTGTCATTGACCCGGAAAGCCCGGTGGTAAAGGAGCTGACCGCCCTGTGCAGCCAGGTGCTGGGGACAGAGGACAAAGCCTACTCCATGGGCGGAGGCACCTATGCCAGGAAGCTGCCTAATGCAGTTGCCTTTGGACCGGGTATCAGGGGACAGAAAAAGCCCTGCCCTCCCGGACACGGCGGAGGCCACCAGCCCGATGAGTGTGTGAGGATTGAGAACCTTACCAATGCCATGGTGATATACATTGAAGCCCTTAAACGGCTGGATGCCTTGATATAGGTATGATGAAGCACCTATTTTGACCGTAAATATTAAGAAAGCCGTTAGGTCTCTTTCAACTCTTACGTGCTATACTAAGACCATCACATCCTGCGCAGGGCGCGCAGGTTTGTAAGAACATGTCAAAGGAGGTTTGTGAGGGATTGGAAGAGAACAAGGAGAAAAAGGAAAGGGCAGGTTTCCCGGCCCAGGGCAGGTCCGTGCTTATCGCGCTTATTGCCACAATTGGAGCCATTATCTGCGTCAGCATCTTTACCGGCGGACTGGTGAATTATAAGAAGAGCGGCGGAGGAAGCGGAATCACTGCAACCGGTTCAGCCAGCTGTGATTTTGAATCGGACCTGATAGTGTGGAGAGGCAGCTTTTCGGTTCATGGGAACACGCCAAAGGATGCCTATGCCATTATCAAAAAGGATGCGGAACTGGTAAGGCGGTATCTGGAGGAAAACCAGGTGGCGGAGGATGAGATGATATTCAGCTCCGTGAATATTTCCCAGACCTATACGTCCCGATACGACGATGAGGGCAGGTACCTGGGAGATGAGCCGGAGGGATATGACCTGACTCAGAGCCTGACGGTATCATCCTACGATATTGACAAGGTGGAGAATATCTCCAGGGACATCACCAAGCTGATTGAATCAGGAGTGGAGTTTGAGTCCAATCTGCCGGAATATTATTACACCAAGCTGGATGAGGTAAAGCTGGACCTGATTGAAAAAGCCACTGCCAATGCAAAGGAGCGCATCGACATCATGTCCGCCGGCTCAGGAGCAAAGGCAGGCAAGCTGTTAAGCGCCACCTTGGGCGTGTTCCAGATTACGGCCAAGAATTCCGGGTCGGAATCCTACAGCTACGACGGGTACCTGGATACCAGCTCCAGGAACAAGACTGCCAATATTACGGTAAGACTGAATTATGCGGCAGAGTAGGGAATGAAATGGAAGTACAAGATTAAGAAACACAGCAGCATAGCAGAGAGACGGGCCGTCCGGGAACAGTTTACATTCCCGGACAGCCCGTTTTTGTCTGTGAGTTATCTGGATTTAAATCAGCATGCGGACTTAAATCAGCATCCGCAATCATATGGCTCATCCGGCCGCCGTCAGGCGGCAGGCTGTCCCAGGGGCTTTATCTTATCCAGATAAATCTTGCGGAACAGGACGGAACTGAGCACCACGGAGGTGATTTCAGCCAGAGGCAGGGAGAACCACACTGCGTGCAGCCCAAAGGATTGGGCGAAGAACCAGGCCAGGGGGAGGATACATACAAGCTGTCTGGCCACGGATATAATCAGGCTGTATACGCCGTTGCCCAGGGCCTGGAATACAGAGCCTACGATGATGCAGTAACCTGCAAACAGGAAGCTGAGGCTGATGATGCGGAGGGCGGGGACGCCGATGGACAGCATTTCCTCGTCTGCCTGGAAGAGCAGCAGCAGCTGGGGCGTCATGAGATGGAACACCAACAGTCCGGCGAGCATGATGCCGACTGCAATGCCGATGCTCAGGCGGACCGTCTCCATGATGCGCTTTTTGCTGCGCGCCCCGTAGTTATAGGCTACAATGGGTATCATACCGTTGTTCAGTCCGAATATCGGCATGAAGATAAAGCTCTGAAGCTTGAAATACACTCCGAATACAGCGACGGCTGTCTCAGAAAATCCAATCAGAATCTTGTTCATTCCAAAGGTCATGACAGAGCTGATGGACTGCATGATGATGGAGGGCACGCCCACCTGGTAGATAACAGAAATAGTCTTCCGGTTAGGAGTAAATCCCCTGAAACTGATGCGCACATCCTTGTTTTTGGTATGGTTCAGTACAAGGGCCAGGAACATGGCCACAATCTGGCCGAATACAGTGGCTGCTGCAGCACCCTGAATTCCCATCGCAGGCACTCCGAACAGGCCGAAGATAAGAATGGGGTCCAGTATGATATTGATGATGGCGCCGGTGCCCTGTGTAATCATACAGTAAAAGGTCTGGCCTGTGGACTGGAGAATCCTTTCAAACATCATTTCCCCAAAGAGCCCGAAACTGAAGAGGCAGACAATCTGAAGATACTGTACGCCGTATTCAATGATGACCGGATTGGTTGTCTGGCTTTCAAAGAACAGCCTGGCGCCGAACAGGCCGAAGACTGCAAAGGCCAGGAAGCTTAAGAAGGCCAGGAACAGCCCGTTGACAGCAGCCAGGTTGGCAGCCTTGGGATTTTTCTCCCCCAGGGAACGGGACAGCAGGGCGTTGACACCCACACAGGTACCGGCAGACACCGCAATCAGCAGGTTCTGGATGGGAAATGCCATGGATACTGCGGTCAGGGCAGCCTGGTTAATCATGGATACAAACACGCTGTCCACGATATTGTACAGGGCCTGTACCAGCATAGAGATAATCATGGGCAGGGACATGGATATCAGCAGTTTATTAATGGGCATGACGCCCATCTTGTTTTCTTGGGACATTGTATAGCGACTTCCTTTCTCGTTTGTGCATGAAAGATATTGTAACATTATTTATACAGGTAAGTCAATGATATATGAAGGTATAAAACACTGGACATTGCAGTGTGTTTGTGCTATATTTAAAATAGTAATAATTACTATTATTAAAGGTAAACCAAGAGAAGGGGGAAACAGAATGGCAGTATACCGTTGCAGATTTTGTGGTTCTATTTATGACGAGGAAAAGGAGGGGGTGCCGGTATCTGATTTAAAGGTCTGTCCCGTGTGCATGGTCACGGCTGACAAGCTGGTGAAGACTGAGGATGGAGGCAGGAACCCGGAGAATGGGAAGGGGATGGAGGCGCCGGCCAAAAAGGAAGAGGCTCAGGAAAAATGTGAAGGCTGCGGCGCCGGTACGGGCGAGGCAGAGGCCTATGACCCGGAGTATGCCAGGACCCAGACCGATGCCCGCTATATGGACGAGATTCACGAGATGGCGGTGAAGGGACAGTCCATCATTGCTGCCATGGGAACACAGATGTCCATGCCGGGCTGGGACGATATCCTGTTTTTGGGCGCCCAGCTGAATCCCATGCCATTGGATGAACATGCCCCGGTAAAGACCGAAACCATTATAGGAAAACATGCGGCCAAGCCCATGGTCCTGGACCATCCTGTTTATATTTCCCACATGTCCTTTGGAGCTCTTTCCAGGGAGGCAAAGACAGCGCTGTCCAGGGGAAGCGCCATGGTCCGCACCGCCATGTGCTCCGGCGAGGGAGGCATACTGCCGGAGGAAAAAGCAGCAGCCTATAAGTATATATTTGAATACGTGCCCAACCAGTATAGTGTCACTGACCAGAACCTGAGGGATGCGGACGCCATAGAGATAAAAATCGGACAGGGCACAAAGCCCGGTATGGGAGGTCATCTTCCGGGAGGCAAGGTGACGCCGGAGATTGCCGCCATAAGGAATAAACCTCTGGGCCAGGATGTTATCAGCCCGTCGCGTTTTCCAGGCATTGATACCAAAGAGGATTTGAAAGCCCTGGTGGACAGACTGCGTTTTGTGTCCGGGGGACGGCCCATTGGCATTAAGATAGCAGCGGGAAGGATTGAGAAGGATTTGGAATTCTGCGTCTATGGGGGACCGGATTTCATTACCATAGACGGAAGGGGAGGCGCAACCGGTGCCAGTCCCAGGATTATCAGGGACTCCACCAGCGTGCCCACGGTTTATGCCCTTTACAGGGCCAGGAAATATCTGGACCAGGCGGGGTGCGACGCCCAGCTGGTGATAACAGGCGGTCTGCGGGTATCCTCTGATTTTGCAAAGGCGCTGGCCATGGGAGCGGACGCGGTTGCGGTTGCATCCGCTGCATTGATGGCAGCAGCCTGCCAGCAGTACCGCATATGCGGCACAGGTATGTGCCCCGTAGGAGTGGCAACCCAGGACGCAAAGCTGCGCAGCCGCTTAAGGGAGGACGCAGCTGCGCAGAGAGTGGCTAATTTCCTCAGGGTATCCCTGGAAGAGATTAAGACATTTGCCAGGATTACAGGGCATGACGACATTCACCACATGGATGTGGACGACCTGTGCACCATCAGCAGGGAGATATCGGAGTATACGAATATACGCCATGCGTAAGGCCGTTCAGGAACAATACGCTCCGTAGACCTTTTCAAAAATCTCCACGTGCAGCCGTTCATCCAAAATAATGCGCCGTAAATTTTCTGTGATATTTTCATCCCGTATGTAGGAAATCTGGTGCTGATATTTGCTGATGGCTGCCTTTTCACCGTCAATGACATTGCGCATCAGTGCCCCCAGGTCTTCGGGATACTGGTTGTAGCTGGGGGACCAGTATATCTTCTTGCATCCGTGCTGTGTCCACAGCCGCGGTTCCTCCCCCAGCTGCTGCGCCAATGTTCCGAATATTTCCAGGTGATGCATTTCCACGATGCTGACCTTGTGAAATACGGTGCTGATATCGGGATTGTACCCGGTAATCAGCTGGTTGAAGATATAGAGAGATATGGCGGACATCTCTGAATTGCTTCCGCCTATGTTGTCCAACATCACCCTTGCATAGGCCGGATTTCCGGATTCAGCCTTGATGGGCGGATAGGGTACATCGGAGGAATAATGAAAATCATGGATGGATAACATCATGAGCTCCTTTATGTGTATAGTAATTTCCATATAGCATTTTATGAGGGAGAGAGCAAAACTATGACACCCATTGACCTATCATGTCCTGTTTTCCGGCCCTGCCATAGGACGGCGGCTGACACTTTCAATTGTTACAATAAATATTCAGACATGTATGGATTTATTGTCAAATTATCTAAAATTCTTCCCGGAGAAATATTTGCCCTTGACTTTGAATCCGCCATGTACTATTTTAGTAAATAAATAATCAACAGCAATGAAAGAGACTCTGGCCTGAGAAATGTGACAGGAAGGGGGCGTCACCGACTGAGAGCGCCGCCAGGCAGGACTGGGCTAAGGGAACACTCTGGAGCTGGTATATCGAAGCGGTCAGGGACTGAACCGGAGGCTGCCGGGCAGGACGCGGCTGATAGTAGGTATATCCGTTGTACACGTTACGTACATAGAGAGGGGAGCTGGAAACGTATGGCAGTGTGATACGGGACCAGGTCTCAATGCGGGTGGTACCGCGGGAAATGTCTGAAGTAAATCCCGTCCCGGAATGCAGTTACTGTGTTCCGGGGCGTTTTTTTGTTTGTGGGCCAGACAGCCGGCTTGTGTCCATGGAGAAGAGAATGAACCGGAACCGAAACACAGATGTCAAGTGCTCATAGCGAATCACTGCACTAGGCAGTCAAAATACGCCTGCCAAGTGCCAGTGATATGCATCGCACTAGACATCTTAAAACACAGATGTCAAGTGCTCATAGCGAGGAGAGAGTGCCATGGAATTTATCAGCGGAGTTAAGGAGAAGAAGGTCCTGGATATCAGGGAAGTGCTTGCAGGGGATTATGAGGGCAGGGATATACGGATGAACGGAGCGGTTCACACCATACGCCATATGGGGGAGGTGGCTTTCGTCATTCTGCGCAAGTCCCAGGGACTGGTGCAGTGCGTGTACGAGGCAGGGGTTACGGATTTTGATATCAGGGAATTGAAGGAAGAGAGCGCCGTGGAGGTGAGGGGGACTCTAAGGGCCGAGGAACGGGCGCCCTACGGATTTGAGATACGGCTGAAGGAAATACAGGTGCTGTCCCAGCCGGCAGAGCCCCTTCCCCTGGCTGTCAGCAAATGGAAGTTAAACACGTCCCTGGAGACAAAGCTCTCCCTGCGTCCCATTTCCCTGCGCAATGTGCGGGAACGGGCCAAATTCAAGATTCAGGAGGGAATTGTAAGAGGATTCAGGGATTATCTTGCCGGACAGGGCTTTACGGAGATACGCACCCCCAAAATCGTGGCAAGAGGGGCAGAGGGCGGCTCCAATGTTTTTAAGCTGGAGTATTTTAATAAGAAGGCGGAGCTGGGACAGAGTCCCCAGTTCTATAAGCAGGCCATGGTGGGAGTGTACGACAGGGTATTTGAGGCAGCCCCGGTGTTCCGCGCTGAAAAGCATAATACCACCCGCCATCTCAACGAATATACAAGCCTGGATTTTGAGATGGGATATATTGACAGTTTCCGGGATGTGATGGATATGGAGACAGGAATGCTCCAGCATGTTATGAGGCTGCTGGAGCAGGAGTATAAACAGGAGCTGGATATGCTGGGAGTGACCCTGCCGGAGGTGGGACGGATTCCCGCTGTCCGCTTTGACCAGGCCAAGGAGCTTGTGTCCCGCAGGTATGACAGGAGGATACGCAATCCCTATGATTTGGAGCCGGAGGAGGAACTGCTCATAGGGCGGTATTTCCGGGAAGAGTACGGCAGTGATTTTGTGTTTGTTACCCATTATCCGTCTAAAAAGCGGCCGTTCTACGCAATGGATGACCCGGCAGACCCCAAATTCACACTGAGTTTTGACCTTTTGTTCCGCGGGCTGGAGGTGACCACGGGCGGACAGAGGATTCACGATTATAAGGAAATAACAGCCAAGATGGAGAAGCGTGGCATGAATCCAGAGGATATTGCTTCCTATCTGATGATTTTCAAATACGGAATGCCGCCCCACGGCGGGCTGGGCATTGGCCTGGAACGCCTTACCATGAGGCTTCTGGATGAGCAGAATGTCAGGGAAGCCGCATTGTTCCCAAGGGATGTGAACAGGCTGGAGCCATAGGAACAGGAATATGACTGAGAGGAGCAGAAAATCATGGCAAACAAAATAAGCGACCAGACAATAGAATACGCGGGCATCCTGGCTAAGCTGGAACTTTCTCCGGAGGAAAAGGAGGAAGCAAAGAAGGATATGGGAAGGATGCTGGATTATATAGATAAGCTCAATGAACTGGACACACAGGGAGTGGAGCCCATGTCCCACGTATTTCCGTTAAATAACGTGTTCCGTGAGGATATAGTAACAAATGGGGATGAGAGGGAGCGCATCCTGTCCAACGCACCCCGGCACAAGGACGGAGCATTTAAAGTGCCCAAGACCGTAGAGTAGGAGGAATGGGAGCATGAGCATATTGGATATGACAGCCCTGGAGCTGGGAAGAAGGATTCAGTCAGGGGAAATCACCGCGGTCCAGGCCGCAGAAGCATCCCTGGCACGGATGAAAGCCGTGGAGCCATCCATTCACGCCTACGTGACTGTGGACGAAGAGAGGACCATGGAACGGGCCGGAAAGGTCCAGGCGGAAATTGAGGCAGGAAGGCTGACCGGCCCCCTGGCGGGTGTGCCTGTGGCCATCAAGGATAACATGTGCACGGAAGGAATGCGCACCACCTGCAGCTCCAGGATACTGGAACATTTTGTTCCAACCTATACGGCCCAGGCCGTGGCCAATCTGGAACAGGCAGGAGCCGTCATCCTGGGAAAGACCAACATGGATGAATTTGCCATGGGAAGCACCACGGAGACATCTGCCTTCGGGGTTACCAGGAATCCCTGGAACACGGAGCATGTGCCGGGGGGCTCCTCCGGCGGTTCCTGTGCAGCGGTGGCTGCCGGGGAATGCTTTTATGCCCTGGGGTCCGATACAGGCGGTTCCATACGCCAGCCCAGCGCCTTCTGCGGTGTCACGGGAATCAAGCCCACCTACGGTACCGTGTCCAGGTATGGGCTCATTGCCTATGGTTCTTCTCTGGACCAGATTGGGCCTGTGGCAAAGGACGTGTCGGACTGCGCTGCAATTCTGGAGGTCCTGGCCTCCCACGACCCAAAGGACAGCACGTCCATGGAGCGCGGGGACTGCGGTTTTACTTCGGCCCTGTCATCGGATGTAAAGGGAATGCGCATCGGCATACCGGAATCCTACTTTGGCCAGGGTCTGGACCAGGAGGTAAGGGACGCTGTGCTGGAAGCAGCCGGGGTACTGGGGGAAATGGGGGCTGTGGTGGAAACCTTTGACCTTAAGCTGGTGGAATATGCCATACCTGCTTACTATGTCATTGCCTCCGCAGAAGCCAGTTCCAACCTGTCGCGGTTTGACGGGGTAAAGTACGGGTACCGTGCGCCGGAATACGAGGACCTTCACAGCATGTACAAGAAAAGCCGTTCCCAGGGATTTGGCCCGGAGGTGAAGCGCCGCATCATGCTGGGCTCCTTTGTGCTGAGTTCCGGCTACTATGACGCATATTATCTGAAGGCCCTCCGCACCAAGGCGCTGATTAAGAAGGAATTTGACCGGGCCTTTGCATCGTACGACGTAATACTGGCGCCTGCAGCGCCAGGGACTGCTCCGCGGCTGGGCCAGTCCCTGGGGGACCCGCTGAAGATGTATCTGGGGGATATCTATACCATTTCCGTGAACCTGGCCGGCCTTCCGGGAATCAGCCTTCCCTGCGGCCTGGATTCAAAGGGGCTTCCCATTGGCCTGCAGCTCATAGGGGACTGTTTTAAGGAAAAGAACATCATACGGGCCGCCTATGCTTACGAGCAGTCCCGGAAGTGGAAACTGCCTTCTGTGACGGCCGGGACAGCAGAGGTACTGTCCGGCGCCATGACCGGGACAGCAGAGAGGAGGATGAGCCATGAGTAAACAGTACGAGACTGTCATAGGCCTGGAAGTCCATGTGGAGCTGGCCACCAAAACCAAGATTTTCTGCGGCTGTTCCACCCGTTTCGGGGGAGAGCCCAACACCCATACCTGTCCTGTGTGCACCGGTATGCCCGGTTCCCTGCCCGTGCTGAATAAGCAGGTGGTGGAGTATGCGCTGGCAGTGGGGCTGGCTGTCAACTGCCGGATTAACCAGTACTGTAAATTTGACCGGAAGAATTATTTTTATCCGGACAACCCGCAGAACTACCAGATATCCCAGCTCTACCTGCCTATCTGCCATGACGGCTGGGTGGACATAGAGACAGAATCCGGCAGCAGGAAACGTGTGGGAATCCACGAAATCCATATGGAGGAGGATGCAGGCAAGCTGATTCACGATGAGTGGGAGGACTGTTCCCTGGTGGATTACAACCGCAGCGGTGTTCCTCTGATTGAGATTGTATCGGAGCCGGATATGCGCAGCTCCGGGGAAGTCATAGCGTATCTGGAGAAGCTGAGGCTGATTATCCAGTACCTGGGGGCCTCTGACTGCAAGCTCCAGGAAGGCTCCATGAGGGTGGATGTGAACCTGTCCGTAAGGGAGGCAGGTGCGCCTTCGTTTGGCACCAGGACAGAGATGAAAAACCTGAACTCCTTTAAGGCCATCGCCAGGGCCATCGAGGGGGAGCGCAGGCGCCAGATTGAGCTGCTGGAAGAGGGTAAGAAGGTAATCCAGGAGACGCGGCGCTGGGATGACAACAAGGAAAGTTCCAAGGCCATGCGCTCCAAGGAGGATGCCCAGGATTACAGGTATTTTCCTGACCCAGACCTGGCGCCGGTGGTCATAAGCGATGAATGGATTGCCCGGGTAAAGGCCCGCCAGCCGGAGCTGCGCACAGAGAAAATCATCCGCTACAGAGAGGAATACGGACTTCCTGAATATGACGCCAGGCTGCTCACCAGCTCTAAGCACATGGCGGATATCTTTGAGGAGACCACGCGGCTGAGCGGACAGCCCAAGGAGGTATCCAACTGGCTTATGGTGGAGGCCATGCGTCTGATGAAGGAGCAGGAAATGGACCCGGAGGACATGAGATTTTCGCCCGCCCATCTGGCTGCCCTTATCGGTATGGTGGAGAAAAACACCATTAACAGAACAGTTGCCAGGACTGTGTTTGAGGAGATATTCAGGCACGACATTGACCCTGGGAAGTATGTGGAGGAAAAAGGCCTTAAGGTGGTAACGGACGAAGGAACCCTGCGCAGCACCGCGGAGGCGGTAATGGCAGCGAATCCGCAGTCCGTGGAGGATTACAGGAACGGCAAGGAAAAGGCCATGGGATTTCTGGTGGGCCGGACTATGAAGGCCATGAAGGGAAAGGCGGACCCGGCCATGGTAAATAAGCTTGTGAAGGAGCTGCTTGCCGGTAAGGATGTTTAGGCAGGGATGTTTAGGCAGGGATGAACAAGCAGAGACGTATAAGCAGGGATAGAGGCAGAAGGAAAAAGACATAAGCATATCTTTTGACAATATAAGAAAATTTTGTATTGACGGAATGCTTCAATTGGTGTATGCTTTAGTACAATGTACAAAAATGTTGACCGGTGGCTGACAGATGTCTGCCTGACGGACACATTTTATAGAAAATATAGTGAGCCAGGAGGATATTATGAAGCCATATGCAGAGATGACAAAAGAAGAACTGCTTTCACTGCGCCAGGACCTGAAAGCACAGTACCGGGAGTTTCAGGCAAAGGACCTGAAGCTGGATATGTCCAGGGGTAAGCCATGTGTGGAGCAGCTGGACCTTTCCATGGGTATGATGGACGTACTGAACAGCGCCAGTGACCTGACCTGCGAGGACGGAACGGACTGCCGCAATTACGGCGTGCTGACAGGTATAGACGAGGCCAAGGTACTGCTGGCAGATATGATGGAGGTGAACCCTTCCACCATTATCATTTACGGCAACTCCAGCCTGAACGTTATGTACGATACCGTGTCCAGGGCCATGACCCACGGAATCATGGGATGCACACCCTGGTGCAAGCTGGATAAGGTGAAATTTCTCTGCCCGGTTCCCGGATATGACCGCCATTTCGCTATCACCGAATACTTCGGCATTGAGATGATTAACGTACCCATGTCTGAGGATGGACCAGATATGGATATGGTGGAGGAACTGGTGGCTTCCGATGATTCCATCAAGGGAATCTGGTGCGTGCCCAAGTACTCCAATCCCCAGGGCTATTCCTATTCAGACGAGACGGTCCGCCGTTTTGCAAGGCTGAAACCGGCTGCCTCGGACTTCCGTATATTCTGGGATAATGCTTACGGCGTACATCACCTGTATGACCACGACCAGGACCATCTGATTGAGATTCTGGCAGAGTGTAAGAGGGCTGGAAATCCGGACCTGGTTTATAAATTTGCTTCCACCTCCAAAATCAGCTTCCCTGGTTCCGGTATTGCGGCCATTGCCACCTCCCACAATAACCTGGAGGACATCAAGGCCCAGTTAAAGAACCAGACCATTGGCCACGACAAGGTAAATCAGCTGCGCCATGCCCGTTTCTTTAAGGATATCCACGGTATGGTAGAGCATATGAGAAAACATGCAGACATTATCCGCCCCAAATTCGAGGCAGTGGAGGAAATATTGGGACGGGAGCTGGAAGGGCTGGGAATCGGACAGTGGACAAAACCAAAGGGCGGATACTTTATCTCCTTTGATTCCATGGAAGGCTGCGCAAAGGATATCGTGGCCAGGTGCAAGAAGGCAGGCGTGGTCATGACATCGGCCGGAGCCACCTATCCATATGGAAAGGACCCGCATGACTGCAACATCCGTATCGCTCCCACCTATCCCACATTAGGGGATTTGATTATGGCTGCCGAACTGTTCACCCTTTGCGTGAAGCTTTCCTCAGTGGAAAAGCTTTTAAAAACAATGGCATAATTGGAGGGCAGATACCTTCCAAGGAAAATGATTCAAGTGTAAAAATCACCACTTTATCAGATAATGATAGGGAGCGGCGCATCGGAAAAAGATGCGTGCGCTCCCTTCCTCATTGTCCCGGATATCCATGTATAAGGAGGTCCGGGACAGATTTAAGGGCAGGGACCATCTGATAAAGGGGGCAGGACCATGTGGGGCCGGAACATACGGTTTAAAGGAAAATACGACCTCTTCACGATTTATCTGATTCCCGGCGTAACCATATTCCTGGCATCCTTTGACAGCTGGACCGGTACCAACCTGTCTGTCCTGGGCAACCGGACCGGCAATAAGCTGCTGTTTGCAGTGTGGGGATTTGCCACCGGCATCTATTACTGTGTGTATGTCCGTTATCTTTTTCACATAGGAAGATACAGGAATCCGGGAGGAAGGACGCTCATGTATACCGCGGCAGCCTTTCTTCTTATGGCAGTTATGATTCCCTACATGCCGGAGGAATATCCCTTAAAGGCAGACCTCCATGTGCTGCTGGCATTTTTTTCGCCTGTGCTTCTGGCCTTCAGCATCATTGGTTTCCTCCGCTTTCTCAGCGCCCGTGACCGGATGCGCTTTCGCAGGGCGTGGGGAATTTTGTGGATGATGGCAGCCTGCTCCGTCCTCTTCCTCCTGGAAGCAGGCTTTATCACCAGCTTTCTGGAAATATTCATCATCACAGGACTGTGTGGATATCTGCGCTATATGGAACAGCTTCTGGCAGCGTAAAGGCGGCAAAATGAAAAGGGTGGGAAAGACGAATTCTTTCCCACCCTTTTCGGGCAGTAAAAACAAACCGTTTATATGGAGTGTATTAACACAAAAGGGGGCTTTTTAAAAGTTCACTTCCTCGTCATAGTAGCAGCATTTCAGCAGCTGTTCCATAACCTTGGGGGTGATGGCCCTTGGATTGGACCCGGTGCAGGCATCGCCTACAGCCAGTTCGGCAACCTGTGGAAGCTTATCCATGAATTCCTTCTCATCAATGATTCCGCCCTCGTAATCCTTTATGCAGGCGGGGATGTCCAGAGCCTTGTTCATCTCTAAGAGACGGGCAATAAGGGCATCGGTCAGTTCCTCGTCCGTGGTGCCGGGAAGGCTGATGAATTTGGCAATCTTAGCATATCTGGCGGCGGCCTCAGGTTCTTTGGAGTTATATTTAATAACCTTGGGGAGGTACATTGCATTAGCACAACCGTGAACAATGTGACCGCCGGAATATGCAGCACCTGTCTTATGGGCCATGGAGTGTACGATTCCAAGCAAAGCATTGGAGAACGCCATTCCGGCCAGACACTGTGCATCGTGCATCTTATCACGGGCTTCCATGTCCCCGTTATAAGAAGGTATCAGATACTCGTTAATCATCTCGATGGCATGGAGAGCTAACGGGTCCGTATACTCGCAGTGAAGGGTTGAGACATAAGCCTCAATTGCGTGGGTCATGGCATCCATTCCTGTATGGGCTGTCAGCTTCTTGGGCATGGTTTCAGCCAGGGCAGGGTCCACAATAGCCACATCCGGTGTGATGTTGAAGTCGGCCAGAGGATATTTGATGCCTTTCTTATAATCAGTAATAACGGAAAATGCGGTAACCTCGGTTGCTGTTCCTGATGTGGAGGAAATCGCACAGAATTTAGCTTTGGTACGCAGGGTTGGGAAGTTGAATGGCGTAATCAGGTCCTCAAAGGATGTCTCCGGGTATTCGTAAAATGCCCACATTGCCTTTGCTGCATCAATGGGAGAACCGCCGCCTACTGCCACAATCCAGTCAGGCTCAAATTCCTGCATGGCAGCAGCGCCCTTCATGACTGTATCTACAGATGGGTCAGGCTCAACGCCTTCGAATAATTTAACTTCCATGCCGGCTTCCTTCAGGTAATCAACCACCTTGTCCAGAAAACCAAAACGTTTCATGGAGCCGCCGCCCACAACCACAATGGCTTTTCTGCCGGTCAGGGTCTTCAGGGCATCCAGTGCATCTTTTCCATGGTACAAATCTCTTGGCAGTGTAAATCTCATGATAATACCTCCCATTATATGTAAAATATTGTGTCAGTGTGTTATTTCTTTAACGATTATATCTTAACACCATTGACCGGGAATGGGTAGGTATGAAAAAGGAATACCGGTATTCCTTTTCCGGCATCTCCCTAAAGGAATTATAAAATTATTGGAAACTCAGGGTAAATGCTATCCGGTATGTGAAACTTATGGTATACTTCTCTAAAATGACTGAGAAAGGGGAATACCGGATGAATTTTTTCATGGGTAAGAAGTTCGTGGGACCTGGAGGAGGCAGCAATAAACAGGGACCGGAAGTAGTATTTGACAACGGGGAAGAAAGCAATAAGAGGATGAAGAAGATGCTCCGTCCCATAAAGATAGCCATTGTGGTGGCTGTCCTGGCAATAGCGGCCTTTGATTCGTTCTACACCCTGTCTGAAAATGAAATGGCAGTGCTGACCACCTTCGGCCGTCCCAGCAGCGTAACTACCTCAGGACCCAAGTTCAAGGTGCCCTTCATACAGAAGGTACATAAGATGTCCAAGGAAATAAAGGGTATGCCCATTGGATACGACCCGGACTACAATGCGCAGAATCATGCGGACAGCGAGAACAATCCTGTTTCGGTTACGTCCGAGTCAGAGATGATAACCAAGGATTTTAACTTTGTGAATGTGGATTTTTACATTGAATATCAGATTGTGGACCCAATTAAAGCATACATCCACAGCGACACGGCCATTCCTATTTTAAAGAACCTGGCCCAGTCCTATATAAGGGATACCGTCGGCTCCTACAGCGTGGACGAGGTAATAACCACCGGAAAATCCGAGATTCAGGCAAAGGTCAAGGCGCTGCTGTCTGAGCGCCTGGAGCAGGAGGACATCGGCCTGGGCATCAACAATGTGACCATCCAGGACGCGCAGCCTCCAACGGATGCAGTGAACAATGCATTTAAGGCAGTGGAGGATGCCAAGCAGGGTATGGATACCAAAATCAATGAGGCCAGGAAGTACCAGTCCCAGCAGCTTCCGGCAGCCAACGCAAAGGCCGATAAGGCTGCCAGGGATGCGGAAGCCTACCGCCAGCAGAGAATCAGCGAGGCAGAGGGCCAGGTATCCAGGTTCAACGATATGTACCAGGAATATGCAAAGTATCCGCTTATCACAAAGAAGAGAATGTTCTATGAAACCATGGAGGATATCCTGCCGGGTTTAAAGGTTATCATAAACGGCTCAGACGGGACCCAGACCATGCTTCCTCTGGATTCCTTTGTCACCGGACCCCAGACCGGCACCGGTTCACAGGGTTCCTACAGCAGCCAGGATAATCAGACAAACCAGGCAGGCCAGGAGGGTTCAGGCAGCCAAAGCAGCCAGTCCGGCGCCTATGACCAGGATGATACGGATGAAAACAATGACCAGAACGGAGGCGGACAGTAATGAAGACATTGACGAAATTTATGAGAAACATGGGAATACTGGTTATCGTGCTCCTGGCTGTCACCATCTTTAATCCGCTGGTGGTTACCAAATCCAATGAGTACTCCCTGATTATCCAGTTCGGAAAAGTAGTCAGGGTGGAGGATTCGGCAGGTCCCTCCCTCAGGGTCCCCTTCCTGCAGTCTGTGCAGAAAATACCCAAATATAAAATGATATCCGACCTGTACCCAAGCGATGTCACCACAAAGGATAAAAAGGTGATGACCGTTGATTCCTTTGTTATATGGGATATCAACGACCCGGTGAAATATCTGGCCTCCCTGAACGCCAGCAAGGAAAAAGCTGAGGTCAGGCTGGGAAATGTGGTATATAACTCTATTAAGAATGTGCTCTCATCCACCAACCAGGCGGATATCATATCCGGCCGGGACGGGAACCTGGCCAGGACCATTACGGAGAACATTGGCAACGCCATGGATTCCTACGGCATCCACATTTATGCGGTGGAGACAAAGAAGCTGGACCTTCCCGACTCCAATAAGGAGTCTGTATACCAGAGAATGATATCCGAGCGAAACAACATTGCTGCCCAGTACACGGCTGACGGTGATTACCAGTCCTCCCTGATTAAGAACGAGACAGACAAGACAGTAAAGGAAACCATTGCAAAGGCCAATGCGGAGGCGGAAAAAATCAAGGCAGAGGGCGAGGCCAGGTACATGCAGATATTAAGCGATGCCTACAATGACGAGGCAAAGGCTGACTTCTATAATTATGTGCGCTCCCTGGATGCCCTGAAGGCTTCCCTGAAAGGGGATAATAAGACCGTTATACTGAACGAGGACAGTGAGCTGGCCAGGATTCTTTCCGGGTCATGGTAATATGGGAGACTGCCTTATATAATAGGAAATAAAGGGCGTTTTCCGGAAACAGAGTATTTCCTTAGATAATAAGCCGGATTACACCGGTTATCACATACTATAAGCCCGTCAGCCGCTGCAATGTGAGAGGCTGACGGGCTTATAGAATATATATATGGAAGGAATGAGGCAAATCACTGATAATCAGTCAGAGAGCCGGCTTATCATACGTGAGAGGCACCGGAGGAATTCCTCCTCTTCCTTGGAAAAACGGTAGCCGTTCCTGTAAATCAGCAGGTCCTTGTGGAGGTTGCCGGGATAACTGCAGGTTTTTTGAATCAGGCCCGAGGTGGTGAGGCAGCCGCAGGGGACCGGGGAGGTCCACATGTAGGAACCGGGCAGCTGGCGCAGCAGCTCAAACTGGCTGCCCCTGTCATAGATGGAAACGGTTTTCTTGGAGTTGCCGCCGGTGGCAGAGGCGTCCTGGGCCTCAAAGGTAAAGGACGGGTTCTGGATGTCCCCCTGGACGATTTCAATGTAATCCGTAAAATCCAGATAAGTCAGCCCGTTCCTGGAAGCCAGGGGGTGGCTGGGGGACATAAGAACATTACAGGAAAACTGCCACAGCTCCTTCCACTCCAGGTTCTCATCCTGGAGAAGCTTCATATAATAGGATTCATACAGGGACTGACAGCGTATGATGCCCACATCAAAGGTCTTGCCGGACACGCCCCGGATAGTATCCCTGGAGTTGGTTTCCATGTAATGCACATTGACAGAGGGACAGGTGTCCATATGCTTAAGGAATTCAGAGAAGGCGTAGGAAATATAGGTGGCTCTGGGAACACAGAGATTCACCTCCAGGGCCTTTTCGCCGTTCTTTACGCAGAGAGCCTCTATCTGTTCCTCCTGCACCAGGATTGCCCTTGCATAGCGCAGGAATTCCTCGCCCTTTTTGGTGGGAACCATGCCGCGGCTGGTTCTGTCGAAGATATCGCATCCCAGGTCCCGTTCCAGTTCACGGATGATTTTACTCAGATGGGGCTGATTCATATAAAAATTCTGAGCCGCCTTTGTGATGGACCCAGTTTTTTCCACTTCTACCGCATATTTCAAATAAGAGAGATTCATAGTACAACTCCTGGATGATTTGTGTTATAATGTCCACGCAGGCATTGAGAAGGCTCCTGCCGGAAAGCAAAGCCTGTGCCGCCGATGATTCGGGGACAATGCATTCTATCCACCTACCAGTATATACTACGAAACTATATTTGAAAAGCTAAAATAACAGGGGGACAAGATGGATAAACTTGACTATAAAATACTGAATATCCTAAAAGAGAACGGAAGGGAGACAGCCTCAGACATCAGCAAGGCCATTCACCTGTCCGTATCAGCCGTCCTGGACCGCATCAAGAAGATGGAAGAGTCCGGCATCATCAAGGGCTATACGGTAAGAGTGGATGCCAAGGCCCTGGGCAACGATGTCACGGCCCTGATGGAAATCAGCCTGGAGCATCCCAGGTTCCACGATTCCTTTACCGAGGTCATCATGGACCATCCCAATATCCTGGACTGTTACTATCTGACCGGGGATTATGACTTTGTGCTGAAGATATCATGCGCCTCCTCCGATGAGCTGGAGCGTATCCACCGCACCATCAAGAGCATACCCGGTGTATCAGCCACCAGGACCCATTTCGTGCTGAAGGAAATCAAAAACATGTATTCCGCCATACCGGAAGAAGAGAAAAAGCGGTTTTAGCTTCATGTTTCAATGAAAATTATTATTAAAAAGGAGATTACATATATGAAAACGCTTGGCTATTATAATGGAAAGTACGACGAACTGGAGAACATGAGTGTTCCCATGAATGACAGGGTGTGCTGGTTTGGGGACGGCGTATACGATGCAGGTCCCTGCCGCAATTACAAGATTTTCGCAATCGACGAGCACATTGACCGCTTCTTCAACAGCGCGGGCCTTATCAAGATTCAGGTGCCCTGTACAAAGGCAGAGCTGAAGGCCCTGCTTCAGGACCTGGTCAATAAGATGGATACAGGGGATTTGTTCATTTACTTCCAGGTAACCCGCGGCACTGCTGTCAGGACCCATGAATTCCCGGATAACGTACCGGCCAATCTCTGGGTTATGCTAAAGCCCATGGGAACACCGGACCTGTATAAGAAGATTCGCCTGCTCACCCAGGAGGATACCCGTTTCTTCCACTGCAACATCAAAACCCTGAACCTGCTGCCCAGCGTTATGGCTGCCCAGAAGGCAAAAGAGGCAGGATGCCAGGAAGCAGTATTCCACAGAGGCGACCGTGTAACAGAATGCGCCCACAGCAACTGCCATATCTTAAAGGACGGCATTCTCTACACAGCCCCTGCCGACAACCTGATACTTCCGGGTATTGCAAGGGCCCATCTGATTCGCATTTGCAAGAAACTGGAGATTCCGGTAAGTGAGACTCCCTATACCCTGAAGGAGATGATGGATGCGGACGAGGTTCTGGTGACATCATCCACCAAACTGTGTGTGGCTGCCAATGAGATTGACGGTACTCCGGTGGGAGGCAGGGCGCCTGAGACTATTAAGAAGATTCTGGACGCTGTAATGGATGAGTATATGGAAGAAACCAATGCCTAAAGCCTCCTGCCTTGACTTTTACAGGGACGGGTGCTAGAATGTAAGGCATGAAAAATACAGGATTAAAGACAATAATAACAGCAGGTTTGATTATCGTGTGCACGGCTTGGCTGGCAGGATGCAGCAAGAAAGTTGCGGATCCTGTCACCAGGTCGTCTTTTTTGTTGAACACATTTGTAACTGTAACCTTATATGATTCAGAAGACCAGACCATACTGGACGGCTGCATGGCTCTGTGCTCCGACTATGAGAAACTGCTCAGCAAGACTCTGGAGGGCAGTGAGATTTATAGAATGAACCACCGCAGACCGGGGGAGAGAACCATTACCGTATCGGAGAAAACAGCCCAGGTTCTGGCGGAGGGGCTGGAGTACTGCCGTGTGTCCCGGGGGGCCTTTGACATTACCATAGAGCCCTTAAGTTCCCTTTGGGATTTTACCGGTGAAACGCCCCATGTACCTCCCAGGGAGGAAATTGAGGCGGATTTAAAAAAAGTGGGATATAAGAATGTGATTCTGGATGGGAACCAGGTCACCTTCCTCAACGACGATACCACCATTGACCTGGGAGCCATAGCCAAGGGTTTCATAGCAGACCAGATGAAGGCGTACCTGGAGGAACAGGGAGTGAAAAGCGCGGTCATTAACCTGGGCGGTAATGTGCTCTGCGTGGGAAAACGCCCGGACGGCAGTCCCTTTAAGATAGGGCTTCAAAGACCCTATGCAACCCATACGGAGACAGTGGCAGCGCTGAAGATAGACGGTATGTCTGTGGTTTCCTCCGGTGTATACGAGCGTCATTTTGTGGAGGATGGCGTCAACTATCATCACATACTGGACCCGGCCACCGGATATCCCTATGAAAACGGTCTGACCCAGGTATCCATCATTTCACCCAGGTCAGTGGACGGGGACGGGCTGAGCACCACCTGCTTTGCCCTGGGGCTGGAGGAGGGAACCAGGCTCATAGAGTCCATGGACCGCATCTACGGCATATTTCTCACGGATGACGGGGAACTCCATTATACCAGGGGGGCGGAGGATTTCCTGTACAGATAATGGTTTGTTCTTTACAATTCCATGATGCTACCATATAATAGAAGGGATTATTGCTCCAGGGCCGGTCTGTGTACACTCTGGAACAAAGCAGGAGCAGAAGATGTTACGTAAAATATGGGAAAAATGTGTTAACTATGAGACGGTAAGCTACATTATATGCGGGTTCCTTACCACGGCAGTGGACTTTGCCGTATATGCCCTGCTGAGGCAGATTGAGATTGGCGTGGGCCTGTCCCAGGCCATGTCATGGCTGGCGGCTGTGCTGTTTGCCTATGTGGTGAACAAGCTGATTGTGTTCCGCAATTACAATCTAAGACCATCCTACCTTGTGAAGGAGGTGGGAGCATTTGTAGCTGCCAGGGCATTTTCAGGGGCAGTTACCTGGGTGCTTATGGTTGTCATGGTAAAATTAGGCGGTGACAGGGGAATGCTGTATGAGCTGTTCTGCAAGTTCACATCCTCTGTCATCAACATGGTACTGAACTATATTTTCAGCAAACTCTGGATATTCAAGAATAAGCCTGAATAGAGAAAGGTGACTGTGATGGAACGTGAAGAGATAGAACGGGTTGAACGGGAGCTTGACGCAATTCTGAAGCTTGTGCAGCCAGAACCGACCATGCAGGATAAAACCAGGGAGGAAGCGCTCTCAGAGGAGCCGGTTCCCGACGGGGATAAAAAGACATCAGAGGATAAGAAAACATATGGGGCGGATTCCGGCAGGACAGATTCCCGCAGGGAGGACAGGGGAAACCTCAGGTCCCGCGGCGCGGGGGGATGTTTGCCGGAAGAATGTACGCTGGAGGAATATCTATTCGGAGAGGCCGCATCTGAGGCGGCTGCCCCTGAGGCGGCTGCCCCTGAGGCGGCTGCCTCCCGGGGATGTGTTCCGGTGAATGACAGGCCGGCGGAATTTGCCTCAGCGAGATATGCTTCAGGAGAATATAGTCACGGAGAGCATAATCACGGAGAGTATAGTCCCGGAGGATACGCATCGGATAATTACGCATCAGATGATTATGCATCAGACGAATATACATCAGAGGAAGACGAATACGGAATGGAAGAAGAGAATGAGACTGCCGGACAGGACAGGCAGCAGTACGATGAGAGAAAGACAGGGATGTCACGGACAGGAAACAGGCGCGGACTTCGGTTATTAAAGCCTTCGGACGGTCTGGTGGCAGCATTTTTTGTCCCGGTGGTTGCCATGATTATTATATTTGCCCAGAGAGGTATCTTTCCCTTTGGGGAAGAATGTTTTCTCAGGACAGATATGTATCATCAGTATGCGCCGTTTTTTTCAGAGTTCCAGTATAAGCTGACCCACGGCGGAAGCCTGCTTTACAGCTGGGATATCGGCATGGGGGTGAATTTTTCGGCGCTTTATGCCTATTACCTGGCAAGCCCGGTGAACTGGCTCCTTATACTATGCCCCAAAAAGTTCATCATTGAGTTCATGACCATACTGATTGTCCTTAAAACAGGACTGTCCGGACTCAGCTTTTCATGGTATCTGAAAAAGCACTTTGGAGTCAAGAATTTCGGTGTGGGCTTTTTCGGTATTTTTTATGCCCTCAGCGGATATATGGCTGCCTATAGCTGGAACATCATGTGGCTGGACTGCATCATGCTGTTTCCGCTGATTCTTTTGGGACTGGAACAGCTGGTAAAGGAGAAAAGAGGGACACTCTACTGCATTACCCTGGGTCTTTCCATCCTTTCCAATTACTATATATCCATCATGATTTGCATTTTCATGGTCATCTATGTGATTGCGCAGATGATACTCAATCCACCGAAAAGCTTTGGGGAATTCATGGGAACCGGGCTGCGGTTTGCCTTTTATTCCCTGCTGGCAGGCGGTCTTGCCGCGGTGGTGCTTCTGCCGGAGATTTATGCGCTGCAGGTCACTGCATCAGGGGATTTTGACTTTCCCAAGACATTTTCCTCCTATTTTTCCATTTTTGACATGATTGCCCGCCACATAGGAAATGTGGGAACCGAAATAGGGCTGGACCACTGGCCTAATATATACTGCGGTGTGGCAGTGCTCATGTTCTTCCTGCTCTATCTGGGCAGTAAGAAGATTACGTTCAGGGAAAAAGCAGTGTACTGCACCATGCTGATTCTGTTTTACGCCAGCTTTTCCGTTAATGTGCTGAATTTTATCTGGCATGGGTTTCACTATCCCAACAGCCTTCCCTGCCGGCAGTCCTTCATTTATATAGCACTGATGCTGTTTATGTGTTACCATGCCTACATCCATCTGGAGAATACGCCATGGAAGCATATATGCCTGGCGTTCTGGGGAGCTGTTACCTTTGTGCTGCTGGCTGAAAAGCTGGTGAATAATCCGGAACAGTACCATTTTTCCGTATTCTATGTGGCAATTTTATTCATTGCCATGTATGGCGGACTGGTTTATCAGTACCACAAGGGAAAATGGAGTCTGGACACCATTCTTCTCACGGCCCTGGCCCTGGTTGCCATTGAGGCGGCTGTGAATACTGCGGTGACCAGTATTCCCACCACCAGCAGGACATCCTATGTTAAGGATAATCAGGATGTGGAAGAACTGGTGTGGAATATAAAGGCGGAAAGCTTTTACCGTGTGGAAAAGACAGACAGAAAGACAAAGAATGACGGTGCCTGGATGAATTTCCCATCTGTATCCCTGTTCTCATCCACTGCCAATGCATCCCTGTCGGATTTCTTCCGCAGGATGGGGTGTGAGAGTTCTACCAATGCTTACAGCATCACGGGAAGCACTCCATTGGTGGACAGCCTGTTGTCCGTGCGCTACGGCATATACGGGGACCAGCAGCCTTCCGACGGACTGAGGGAGTTGTCCGCAAGAAAAGGAAGCATGTGGCTGTACGAGAATAAATTCACCCTTCCCGTGGCATTCATGCTGCCCCGGGATGTGGAAGGAAACTGGATTTTGGATTCAGGGAATCCGGCCCATGTCCAGAACGATTTATGCGATGTGCTGGATACAGAGCATGTGCTTCTGCCCAACGAAAGCGTTACAGAGGGAAAGAAACTTACATTTACAGCCGAGGAAACAGGCGATTACTATGTGTATGTGACCAATAAAAAGGTGAAGGAGGTCACGGCTGTAATCGGCGAGCAGACAGAAAGCTTTGACAATGTGGACCGGGGCTATTTCATGGAACTGGGCCGTATCAACAAGGATGCGCAGGTGCATCTGGAGGCAGGGGATGAGGGCAGCCCAACCCTGCAGGCAGAGGTGTGGCGCTTTAATCCACAGGCCCTGGAAGCTGTTTACGGGAAAATGAATCAGAATCCCCTGGTGCTTTCCAGGTGGACGGATACAGAACTGTCAGGCAGCATTACGGCGGACGCAGCAGGCGTTATGTATACCAGTATTCCCTATGATAAGGGATGGAGTATCCTGGTGGACGGGAAGCCGGCAGCGCCCAGGAAAATGTTTGACACATTCCTGGCAGTGGATATCAGCGAAGGAACCCACCGAATCAGTTTTTCCTATGAACCGGAGGGCCTTAAGTACGGGGCCTGGATTACCGGAATCAGCGCAGCTGTCCTGGGAGCCGCGGTGCTGGCCGGAATCAGCCGGAGGAAGAAAAAGAGCGGTGCGTTAAGCGGATACAGCATAAGTAAGAGCCATAAGGAAAATAGAAAGCGGCAGAAAAAAGAAAGCAGCAAACAGGAAAACAGGACAAAAGAAAATCAGAAATAAGGAGATAACAGCCATGAAATTATGGGGCGGACGTTTTACGAAAGAAACCAATCAGCTGGTACACAATTTTAATGAATCCCTTTCCTTTGACCAGAAGTTCTACCGTCAGGATATCAGGGGCAGCATTGCCCATGTAAAGATGCTGGCAAAGCAGGGAATACTGACGGAACAGGACAGAGATGATATTATCCGCGGATTGGAAAGCATTCTGGAAGACCTGGATAATGGGACGTTGACTATATCATCCGATTCCGGATATGAGGATATCCACTCCTTTGTGGAGGGAACCCTGACTGAACGGATTGGCGAAGCGGGAAAGCGCCTCCATACAGGGCGCAGCCGCAACGACCAGGTGGCTCTGGATATGAAGCTCTATACCAGGGATGAAATTGACGCCATTGAAGCGCTGGTAAAAGAACTGCTGGAAGAGCTGCTGACAGTCATGGAAAAGAATACAGATACTTTTATGCCTGGCTTTACCCATCTGCAGAAGGCCCAGCCCATTACCCTGGCCCACCATATGGGGGCATACTTTGAGATGTTCTCCAGGGACCGTTCACGCCTTAAGGATATACGCAGGCGCATGAATTACTGCCCTCTGGGCTCAGGCGCACTGGCAGGCACCACCTATCCTCTGGACCGGGAATACACGGCGCAGCTGCTGGGCTTTGACGGGCCAACCCTTAATTCCATGGATTCAGTGGCTGACAGGGATTACCTCATTGAGCTTCTCAGTGCCCTTTCCACCATTTCCATGCACCTGTCCCGGTTCTGCGAGGAAATCATAATATGGAATACCAATGAGTACCGGTTTGTGGAGATTGATGATTCCTACAGCACGGGAAGTTCCATTATGCCGCAGAAAAAGAATCCGGATATTGCGGAGCTGATTCGCGGCAAGAGCGGGCGTGTATACGGCGCCCTGGTGTCCATGCTGACCACGATGAAGGGGATTCCCCTGGCTTACAATAAGGACATGCAGGAGGATAAGGAACTTACCTTTGACGCTATTGATACGGTAAAGGGATGCCTGGCCCTGTTTACTGGCATGATTTCCTCCATGAGCTTCCGCCGGGAGGTAATGGAGGCCAGTGCTAAAAACGGCTTTACCAATGCCACGGATGCAGCGGATTATCTGGTGAACAAGGGAGTGCCTTTCAGGGATGCACACGGCATTGTGGGACAGCTGGTCCTTACATGCATTGACAAGGGAATTGCCCTGGATAATCTCAGCCTGGAAGAGTACAAGGCCATCAGTCCGGTGTTTGAGGAGGATGTATATGAGGCCATCAGCATGAAAACCTGCGTGGAGAAACGCCTTACCATAGGAGCTCCCGGACAGGAGGCCATGAAGAAAGTCATTGGGATATATAAAAAGCAGCTGGAAATGGATGACAGCCAGCGGTAATGAATGAGATTTAATCTCACATAAAATCCCTCTTGACGGAAAAATCTCTTGAATATATAATATTTACAGCAAATGAGTTGTAAATGCAACGGAAAGAAGGGTGAATATGGAGGAATGGCTGCCTCTTGTGAAAAAATCTCCGCTATTTTACGGTATCAATGATGATGAGCTCTATACCCTGTTAAAATGCTGTGCCTCGGAGCAGGTGCTCTATGAGGATGGAGAGTACATCTTCCGCATGGGGGAATCGGTCAATAAGGTGCTGGTACTGCTGAGGGGAAAGGCATGTGTTGTCCAGGAAAACTTCTGGGGACATCAGGAACACATATACCATATAAAAGAAGGGGAACTCTTTGGCCAGTCCTATTCCTGCGCCAGGACGCCGGTACTGCCGGTGAGCGTGGTGGCGGAAGGCGGATGCGAGGCATTGTTTCTCAATTACCAGCGGATGATTACATTCTGTCCCCTGGCCTGTGATTTTCATACCAGGTTCATTCACAACATGCTGCGTCTGGTGTCGGAGCATAATGTCAAGCTGGAAAACAAGCTGGAGCATGTGTGCCGCAGAACCACCAGGGAAAAGCTCCTGTCCTATCTGTCGGAGCAGGCCATGGCAAAAGGGGGAAGGGATTTCGACATACCCCATAACCGCCAGGAACTGGCTGAATATCTCTGCGTGGACCGGAGCGCCATGTCCAGTGAGCTGGGTAAGATGCGGGCGGAAGGGATACTGGATTTCCAGAAGAACCACTTTGTGCTCCATGACCAGGGGGCAGGGGAGCGCAAGGAAGGGGCATAGATGTATATATTTCAGAGCCGGAATTGAAATAAAATAGATATGATAGCGAAAAGGGAAACAGCAGGCAGAATTGCAGTGCTGTTTCCCTTTCGCAATTTAATGCAACTTTGTATTTGATTCACACTACTATGGATAGACAGCGTTCAGACAACGTTCTGCTTCATCCTTAGATATCAGGTTAACGGCATATGAATCGTCTTTTCTGGTATAATAGCCCTTTCCATCTTCATTGGGGCTTCCAATCATCAATGATACAGTTCCGTTTATGTCTCCGCTTTCATAGGTCCATGATAGGGTCATCTGCGGCGCAGACAGGCCGAAGCTTCCTAATTCTTCATCACTGGCCTTGTACGATACACAGGATTGGAAGGACAGCCCGCTTATGGCATCCGCAAGATTATTAAGGGCGCCGTTGTCATCCAGACGGCTGGCCTCGTCTTCGCAGGAGTTCCTGTACCAGGCGGTATTGCCTGAATCGTCCGCTGTCTTCTTACAGAACCGGCTGGTCTGCCCATCCCTGGATATTGTTATTTCCCGGATATCCGCGCCTGACACATGGGGAAGGGTTTCTGTTTCCACAAAATCGTAAAGTCCCTTGCCTGCTGTGTCGGCCAGATAGCTGCCTATGATATAAATCCGGCTGTCCCCTTCCACAGCGGCATAGTACCGGGCAGGCGTCCGGGCATTGCCTGCGCTTTCACTGCCGGTCCCCGGGACCTGGCTGCCCAACAGGATGGAACGGGAAGAACCGTCGGAGGATACGGTGTCAAACCTCACGGAAGGATGATCCAGACCATATGACTCCGGGGAATCCGCGCCTTCCAGCTTCCGCTCTGCCTTTAAGTGGGACAGGGTATCTGCCAGGGTGGTCAGGGGATATTGGCGGATAGGGCAGTCATCATCCCCTTTATAGTACCAGGTGCCGTTTTCCTGGGTAAAGGACAGGCTTTTATCATCTGTTTTCCAGGACAGGGCCGAGAGCCCCGGAAGGTCGGTCATATATACCGCAGTGTCTTCCGGTCCGGGTTCTTTTGCCTTTGCACTCCTTCCCTGCTGCCAGGTGATGAAGCCATAGGCGGCGCAGAGAAGGACCAGGGCTCCCAGAGCGGGAACCATTGGCCTTACATGTTTCTTCATGATATAACCTCCTCAGCTTAAAGCTTCCGGCGCTTCATCCAGATTACAAATCCTGCAATCAGGAAAACGACCGGTATGACGATGATGAACAGCGCGCTCCACAGTCCGGCGGATGTTATCATATTATAGGTAATATCCAGGCTTTTGCCGGGAATGGACAGAGGTGTTACGCCGGGCAGTCCGTTGGCAGCGGCATTCATGAACAGGGGAAGGTTGGTGATGCTGGGGAAACGTGACAGGATGGAGTCATCAATCATGCCGGGCGCTGTGATAACGGTAAGCATGGAGGCGGTCCCCTCTTCCTGGTTTACGGTTTCCGTGGCAGTGGCTCCCAGCACATAGGCGCCCTGGGTCTTTTCCTGGGTGACGGGGTCCACCAAAAACGCGGAGTCCGAGGTGGTCAGGAAGGGCTGGACTGTAATGTCCTCCGGGGGATTTTCCTGTATGGTCATGCCCGAGGGCTGAACCAGAAGGGCTGCCGCGGAGGAATCGATTCCCGTAAGGAGGCTGCTGGCAAAATCATAATCCGGAATGACATTAAAGGGATTGTTGTTGTAAAAATGCTGGGGAGCCGGGTCTGCCACGAATCCGTTTTTAAGATCCATTCCGTACTGGGAGCAGAATTCAGTCAGGTTGACCAGGGTATCCTGGGTGCAGCCTGCCAGAAGCATCATGCGGCCTCCGTTTTTCAGGTAATCGGTCAGCATTTCCTTTTCATCCGCGGATATGTCCTTACCGGGGGCGTTCATGATGAGAAGGCTGCAGTCCTGAGGAATAAATCCCTGGGTGAGCAGGTTCAGCTCAGTCACGTTCATGCCGGATTTGTCCATGGCGTCTGTTACGGCTGAGGGGAGCGGGGCTTCTCCGTGCCCGGTCAGTGCATATACGGCGGCAGCCGTATCGCTTGTGACATAGCGGATGGCGCTGGTAATCTGCCCTTCGCCGTCAAAGGCTGTCTCCTTGATTTGCCCGTACTGGTAGTAAACCATGGGGTCAAACTGGATGATATCATCAAACGAAACAGAGGTCTTTTTGCCGGTGGATTCACAGGATACAACCAGGCTTCCCGGCTCCGTGTCCAGGGAGGCAAGCACATCCGGGTGAAGCACCGGGTCGTTGTTCTCCACTGAAATGCGGGGGGAGAGGTCCTTATACAGATTTACAAAGGATGTAATCCGCTCATCCACCGTGTTGGGATCAGCCACAATGTGGATGGTTACATCTCTGTCCAGCTGTGCGGCGATGTCACGGGTGGTATCCCCCAGGGTGAGAATCTTGCCGGAGCTTAAGTCCCGCTTCAGATATTTGGCAGGAAGCTTTCCCACAATCAGGTTCAATACAATGACAGCGGCAATGACCACAAGGGTGAACAATGCCATATAGCTGCCTTTTTTACATTTTCTGGTCATATGATTCAACTCCATCTTCTTTTCTCAATTGACTGAACAGTCAGGAACAGCAATATACCGGCTGCACTGAGGTAATAGACAAGGCCGCTGACATCCAGCATATGGCTGCTTACAATGCCGTCAAATACGTCTGTCAGGACGATTTTTCCCAGTAGTCCGGTCAGGGCCCGTTCAAACAGGCTCTGCTTTACAAAATAGATTCCCGCAAGAACTGCTGCTCCGGCTGCCTCCAGGCCCAGTGAAAGCGGAATATGGCCGGTAAGCCGGTACAGGATGAAACATACCAGGGACCACAGGATGAGAAAGCCGGCCAGAGAACCGGCTGCACTTACTGGTATGAAGTTCAGGAGCCCTGGCCAGAGAATGCTGAGGAGCAGGATGCCGAAGGTTCCTGCCGCGGCTATGAGCTGGCTTTCCGTAAGGGAGGAGATGAAAAGCCCGATGGCAATATAGACACATCCCAAAAGGAAGAAGACCAGTATGGATGCATAGTCTTCGGTCAGGTAAGCGGTCCCGGCGCTCCGGATGATAAGGGGGCATAGACAGGCAATGGCCATTGGTATGGCAAAAATAGTGACCATGGAAAGGAATTTTCCCATGACAATACCCCACACAGATACCGGGGAGGTCAGCAGCAGCTGGTCTGTCCGGGTCCTGTGTTCGTCCGACATGCTCCGCATGGTCAGAATCGGCACCGCAATCATCAGTATCATCAGTATGGAATTAAGCGTATAAGAAAAATAGGGGTAACCGTTAATCATATTGTAAACCATGAAATAAATGCCCATGAACGTGGTCATGAAAGCAATGAATACGTAGCCTGTCATGGAGCAGAAATAGGATTTCAGCTCCCGCTTATAGATGGCTCTCATTGGGAATCCTCCTTCTTTCATTGGTCTGGGCAGCTGTTGGTGGCAATGCTGTCCTGGTTTTCGGTATTTTCTGTTAAATCCTCTGTCAGTTCCAGGAATATTTCCTCAAGAGATGCTCTGGAGGGAACCATGGACAGAATAGGAAGCCGGCGGCGGGCCAGGGTATAAAAAATGGTTTCGCGGATATCCGTTTCCGCTGCCCTGTCACCGGTAAACTGCAGATTCACAACACAGGTGCCGTCCTCATTTCCCGTCTCAATTCTCTCTGCCGCCAGTCCCTGAATTTCCTCCAGCACAGGCTGCAGCGCCTCCCTGCTGCCTTTTACAACCAGCTCCAGCCCGGCCGCGCCTTTTAAACGCTGTTCCAGGTTTTCAGGGGTATCGCTGGCAAGCAGCTTTCCATTGGCAATAATCATGATATGGTCGCACACAGCGCTCACCTCGGACAGGATGTGGGAACTCAGGATAACGGTGTGTTTCTTGCCCAGGCTCTTAATCATGTCCCGTATCTCTATGATTTGTTTGGGGTCCAGACCAACGGTGGGCTCATCCAGGATAATGACAGAGGGCTTACCCAAAATAGCCTGGGCCATTCCCACCCGCTGGCGGTAACCCTTGGACAGGTTCCGAATCAGGCGTTTCCGGACGTCCGTGATTTTGACCAGTTCCATTACCTCCTGTATAGCCCCCTTCTGTTCTGCTTTGGGAAGCTTTTTCAGACAGGCCGCAAACTCCAGGTATTCATTCACTGTCATGTCCATATACAGGGGCGGAATCTCCGGCAGATACCCAATGCGTTTTTTTGCGGCTTCCGGTTCCTCCAGTATGTCGTGGCCGTCTATGAAGACCTGGCCCTCAGTGGCGCCCAGATAACCGGTCATGATATTCATGGTAGTGGACTTGCCGGCGCCGTTGGGGCCCAGGAAGCCGTATATCTGGCCGTCTTCCACCCGGAAACTTAAATGGTCCACTGCCAGATGGCCGCCGTAATCTTTCACAAGATTTTTTACTTCAATCACTGATTGTGTCCTCCTGTCAGTTTTTTATAAACATATTCATCAAACAGTTTTAAAATTAAAATGTGATGAAAATGTGTTTAAATTATAATCTTTTTATAACAATTGTTTTTAAATTTGCAAAATAACGCATAGAACCGCAAAATGTTGCACTGATTTTTGCGAGAAAAAGTATTGCCCTGTATGGATGGAATTGGTATAATAAAGGGCAGTTGGTAAAAAAATAACATCTATGATGCGTGGGCCCCCTTGGGGGCACCGGAATGGAGGGAACTATGAATCAGATTGATACAATGTCAGTCAATGCAATCCGCGTTCTGGCAGCAGATGCTGTACAGAAAGCCAAATCAGGCCACCCAGGTCTTCCTTTGGGAGCCGCAGCCATGTCCTTTGAGCTGTGGGCAAAACATATGAACCATAATCCTGAGAATCCAGGATGGGAGAACAGGGACCGTTTTATCCTTTCAGGAGGCCATGGCTCCACATTGCTGTATTCCCTGCTTCATCTTTTCGGCTACGGCCTTACAAAAGAGGATATGATGAATTTCCGTCAGATGGATTCCCTGACACCGGGACATCCGGAGTACGGCCATACAGCAGGCGTTGAGGCCACCACAGGCCCGCTGGGCGCAGGTATGGGCATGGCAGTGGGCATGGCTATGGCTGAGTCCCATCTGGCAGCTGTGTTTAATAAGGACGGATATCCTGTTGTTGACCACTATACCTATGTGCTGGGCGGCGACGGCTGCATGATGGAGGGAATTTCCTCCGAGGCATTCTCCCTGGCAGGCACCCTGGGACTGGGCAAGCTTATTGTATTTTATGATTCCAACCGTATTTCCATTGAGGGAAGCACGGATATCGCGTTTACAGAGAACGTACAGAAGCGCATGGAAGCCTTCGGATTCCAGCTGATTACAGTTGAGGACGGCAATGACCTGGATGCCATCGGCAAGGCCATTGAGGAGGCAAAGGCAGATACCTCCCGTCCGTCCTTTATCACGGTAAAGACCCAGATTGGTTACGGCTGTCCCGCCAAGCAGGGCAAGGCCAGCGCTCACGGCGAGCCCCTGGGTGAAGACAATGTAAAGGCCATGAAGGAATTCCTGAACTGGCCGTCCATGGAGCCGTTCTATGTACCGGATGAGGTATATGCCAATTATAAGGCATACGCTGAGAGAGGCGCCGGGGCAGAGGAAAAATGGAATGCATTATTTGCCGAATACTGCGGAAAATATCCGGAAATGAAGGAATTATGGGATAAATTCTATAATCCGAATCTGGCTGATGATGTTTATGACAGCGAAGACTATTGGGCATTTGAGGACAAGCCGGATGCAACCAGAAGTCTGTCGGGCAAGCAGCTTCAGAAGCTTAAGAACCTGATACCCAACCTGATTGGAGGCGCAGCGGACCTGGCTCCGTCCACCAAGACCTACATGGCTGACATGGGAGATTTCTCCAAGGACAATTACGCCGGGCGCAACCTGCATTTCGGTGTGCGCGAGCTGGCCATGTCCGCCATCGGAAACGGCCTCATGCTTCACGGCGGCCTGAGGGCGTTCGTGTCAACCTTCTTTGTGTTCAGTGATTATACAAAGCCAATGGCAAGGCTGTCCGCGCTTATGGGCGTGCCCCTTACCTTTGTGTTTACCCATGACAGCATCGGCGTGGGAGAGGACGGACCTACCCATGAGCCTATCGAGCAGCTGGCCATGCTGCGCGCCATGCCTAATTTCCATGTATACCGTCCGGCCGACGCCACGGAGACAGCAGCCGCATGGTACAGCGCCGTGTCTTCCAGGAAGACGCCCACGGCCCTGGTGCTCACAAGGCAGAACCTGCCTCAGCTGGCCGGCTCCAGCAAGGAGGCGTTAAAGGGCGCCTACATCCTGGAGGATTCCGCGAAGGAAGTTCCGGATGCCATCATCATTGCCACTGGTTCCGAGGTGGAACTGGCAGTGGGTGCAAAGGCTGAACTGGCAAAAGAGGGCGTGGATGTACGCGTTGTCAGCATGCCGAGCATGGATGTATTCGAGGAGCAGCCTGAGGACTACAAGGAGAAGGTCCTTCCAAAGGCAGTGAGAAAGAGAGTTGCAGTAGAGGCACTGGGCGATTTTGGCTGGGGCAGATATGTGGGCCTTGACGGAACCACAGTGACCATGAAAGGCTTTGGCGCCAGCGCACCGGCCGGACAGCTCTTTAAGAAATTCGGATTTACGGTTGAGAATGTTGTGGCAGCCGTGAAGTCGCTGTAGAAATATAAGAGCAGCAAAAACAGACCCGTGGAGAACAGGCTTTTTCTTCACAGGTCTGTTTTCCGTTTTATGCAGTATGAAGCAGTATGCGGCCGGCGGGAGGCTCTGTTTTGTGAAATTGACAAATGGGCCGCTCAATAATATAATAATAGTTAAAGCTATTCAAAGTCATGTGGTTTCCGGAAAAGCGAGGTACGGCAGATGAAACAGATACGAAAAAAACATAAGTTTTCTCTGCCTGCGACCATAACGGTCTGCATCGCTCTCGCGATTGTATTTTACCTGTCATTGTCTTATTTTCTGGAAGGATACCGCAGAGACATCTATGACCGTATCATTAATTCCAATATCTCTGCGCTGAAGGAGACAACCAATACCCTGATTTCCAAAACAACAGAAGGATTCAATCACTGCCAGCATGAGATACGCGTGCTGGGAATCGGCATGTCCGAAGATTTGAAGGAGAACGGCTTTGACTCCATGGACGGACTCAGTGAGGAGGACCGCAGTTATATCCGGGATTTTAACAGGGTGTCCGTATTCGATTACTGTGTGCTGCTGAATGAATCCGGCCGCGGCGTGTACAGCGAGGGAACGGCTGTGAAACCCATCAACCTGTATTCCAGCCAGGCATATGTGGACTGCCTGACCAGTCCGGACGGGGAGGCAATCAGCTTTATATCAGACCCGTTCAGCGCTTCCGGCAAGGATGTGGTTGCATTTTCCTGCCGTACGGGCTCAGTCATACTGATTGGCATCTACAGCCAGGATTCCTTCCGGTCCCTCTATGATTCCACCACCTTTGGGGACAATGCGTCCTATATGATTACCACTGATTCGGGTCTGATTCTCTCCCGCACCCATGTAAACCAGGAGCTGGGGGAATCCCTAAATCTGTTTACATATTTTGAGGAAAATCCTAAAAATGCAGGATTCTTTACTCCGGATGACCAGGGCAGGACGGACTGTGACAGGGTGCTGTGGGATTTCAGGAACGATAAAAGCGGCAGCGCCGAGATTTATTTCGGGGATTCCCGGTATGAGCTTGTGTATGCGCCGGTTCCGGGAACCGGATGGGATTTTATCTCCTGTGTTTCCTATGACCACATTACGGCAGATGCAGTGCAGATTAACCAGGAAACCATCCATCTGACCGTGTTCATCATTGCGCTGATGCTGGGTATGTTCCTGGTGATAGTAATCATGCTGGTATTTGTGGTGCGGGCCAACGCATCCAGGGAAGCTGTGCGCCGCGACCGGATTTTCACCCTTATGACCCATTATGTGCCCAATGTCATTGTCATTGCAGACAGTACAAGCGGGGCCATTGAGTATGCGTCCCGCAATACGGACCAGGTTCTGGGGATTGAGGATGCATTTGAAAATGTCATAGAAGAAAAGTTTTTATGCTGTATCAATGACAGCGACCGCCAGGCGGTTCTGGACCTTATCAGCCGAATCCGTAAGGGGGAGTGTGCCAGCGGCAGCCTGAAGCTGCGCTTTACCCGCCCCGACACCCGCAAGGATATCGTGCTGTCCCTTAATGCCTATCTGATTGCGGAACAGGACAGCAGCCAGCGCTTTATCACCCTGACGCTGGAGGATATCACGGAACGGGTACAGTCCCGCAGGCGTCTGGAGGAGGCGCTGGAGAGCGAGGCGCGGGCCAATGCCGCCAAGAGCACGTTCCTGGCAAGCATGAGCCATGATATCCGTACGCCCCTGAACGCTGTAATCGGCCTGACCAACCTGGCTCTGTATTCACCGGAGGACAGCAAGAAGGTAACGGAATGCCTTCAGAAAATCGCCAATTCCTCCAAGCTGCTGCTGGGGCTGATTAACGATGTGCTGGATATGTCTAAAATTGAATCCGGCAAAATGCAGCTGGCCGAGACTGAGTTTGAGCTGGGCGAATGGCTGTCCGGCGTGGTCACGGTGACCCAGTCCCAGACAAGTGTGCGCAGCCAGCATTTTGACGTCAATGTCTGGAATATCACCCATGAACTGCTGTGCGGCGACACGGTGCGCTTAGGCCAGGTGCTTACCAATGTGCTGGGCAATGCCGTAAAGTTTACGCCGAAGGACGGGGAAATCCGTCTGGATATCACGGAAGTGCAGTCGCCGGAGCCTGCATTTGCCCGCTACGTGTTTCAGGTAAGCGATACGGGCGTGGGTATGAGCCCGGAATATATGAGCCGGATTTTCGATATGTTCTCGCGGGACCAGAATTCCTACAGCCAGGGAATCCAGGGCACGGGCCTGGGCATGGCCATCACCAAGCGCATTGTGGACCTGATGGGAGGCACCATCCGCGTGGAAAGCGAGCCGGGTGAGGGCACCACCTTTACCATTGAGCTTTCCATCCGTCTGGGCAGCCGCCATGTGCCGCTGGCAGCCGGCTGCGCCATGCTGGTTATCGGCGAGCCGGGCAGCGAGGTAAAATGCCGGGATGCAGTGAGAAAGCTGGAGGAAATCGGTGTGGACGGAGCCTGGAAGACAGACTATCAGGCAGCAGTGTCCTTGGCAGCCGGGAAAAGGGCGGCAGGGCATCCGTTTTCCCTGGTATTTCTTCCCTATAAGATGCTGCGTTTTGACCAGGCATTAACCGGAGAAGGACTGAGGCGGGATTTGGGCGGCAGCACCCTTTTGCTGCTGGGACTGAAACCGGATGAGCAGGAACTGTCTGAGGAACTTAGACAGAAGGGATTTAACCATACAATCAGCCTGCCGCTGTTCAGGATGAACCTGTACCGGAAAATCACCGGAATGCTGGGGCAGAGCGAGAACACGTCCGGCGGGCTGGCCGGAGTATTAAAGGGCATGCATCTGCTGGTGGTGGAGGACAATGCAGTCAATCTGGAAATCGCAGTGGAAATGCTCTCAGGACTTATGGGAGCAGAGGTGGATACCGCCAGGGACGGGGAAGAGGGATGCAGCCGTTTTCTGGAAGCTCCTGAGCATACATACGATGTGATTCTCATGGATTTGCAGATGCCTGTTCTGGGAGGGCTGGATGCAGCCCGCAGGATACGGAGAAGCAGCCACCCGCAGGCAGCCGCCATACCCATTATCGCACTGACAGCCAATGCCTTTGAGGAGGACCGCAGGGAGACTCTTGAGGCAGGGATGAACGGCTTTGTTCCAAAGCCAATTGATTTCACAATCCTGGCAAAGGAGATTGCGCGGGTACGGCGCGAGGGACGCTGTCTGCGGCTGCTGCTGGCAGAGGACAATGAACTGAACCGGGAAATTGCAGTGGAGCTGATACGGGCGGACGGCCAGCAGGTGGACGCCGTGGAGAACGGACGCCAGGCCCTGGAGGCATATGTTGATGCTATGGACGGCACATATGACGCCATTCTGCTGGATTTGCATATGCCGGTCATGAACGGTTTTGAGGCAGCGGCAGCTATCCGGGGCAGCCGTAAGAATAGCGCGGGAACCATTCCAATCTTTGCATTTACATCCAGCAGCGAGGATGAGGTGCGGGCGGAGGCAGCCAGGGCAGGATTCGGAGCTGTTCTGACAAAGCCAATCAATATGGAGGAGCTGCGGGGCCTGCTGGGCTAAGGGGCGGCCTGGGGAGCCGGATGGGGGATGGGTCCCTGGGCTGCCATGGCGATGGACAAAATACCCGGGAAAGAGGGAGAAGGATTATGAAGAAACAGGTGGGAATCGGGCTGCTTCTGGGACTGCTGCTGATATGGGCTGCAACCGGATGCGGGGCTCCGGGCGATACTGCGGCCACAGAGGATAAGAAGCAGCAGAGCGGGTCTGCGCCGGCTGAGGAGCCGGTGGTGCTTCACGTGTACAATACCATGGGTGAGAACATCAATACGGAGCAGGCTGAGGCATATATCCACCGCACCATGCCGGATGTGAAAATAGAAAGCACCTATGAAATCGGACCTAAGATGGAAAATGCCCAGCTGTCAGCCGTGCGCAGCGGAGGGGGACCGGAAATCCTCTATACACAGGATTATTATACCTATGTCCAGAGCGGTTATCTGAAGGATTTGACATCGGAACCGTTTTTGAAGAATTACATGATTAGCGCCCTGAATGATGCAGAGGTAGGGGGGAAGGTGTATGCGCTGCCTGTGGGCAACGGATACATCTCAGGGCTGATGGTGAATCAGCAGCTGTTGACGGATTTGGGATACAGCATGCCCCGGACCCAGGAGGAGTTCATGGAACTCTGCCGCCAGATTCAGGCGCAGAGGGAGGAGACAGGGGTGCGGGCCTATGCGTTCGGGATGCTTTACAATGACGCTGCGGCAGTGGTGGCCATGCCCTTTCTGCTGGATGCTTACACGGACAGTGAATATGTGCAGTGGCTGAACCGGTACCGGAATAATCCGGCGGAGGTATCCTTTGAAAATCCGGCCTTTGCCCGTGTTCTCAGGGGGATTGAGGAGCTGGAAGGCCTTGGGCTGTACCAGAACGGCGACTTCCTGATGAGCAGCAAACAGAACCTGCGGGAAGTGGTTCGGGGAAACGCAGTCATGTGCTCAGTGAGCTACGTTGATTACGCAATGCATTTTGAGGAAAAAATAAAGGATGTGAACGGTGTCCCAAGCTATAAAATTGAAAAGAACGGCAGGCAGGTATGGGTGCCTGCCCGGGATTTTGTATTCATACCCTATATGGGCCGCACAAAGGAGGACCGCTGGCTGGCCACCAATGGAGACTGGTACCTGGGAATCAATGCGAACATCACAGACGAGGCTGTCCTAAAGGCCTGCCGCCTGTATCTGGAATATGTGGCCTCCACGGAGTTTGCGCCGGAATATTACAGTGCTACGGTTCCGGTGGGCGCAACCACCTATTACCGCCGGGATGACACATTAAAATACGATTATTTTCAGGATACCCATCCTGAGTTTTACCAGTGCCTTACGGAAAATTCCATTGTAAAGAACCCGTACCAGTTTTACGGTTCAGATTTGTTTACCTTTGCCCTGCGCCATTACCTGTGCGGCCAGAAGTATTATGCCGGTCTGGAGGGAGCCAGCTCCTACATGAAAGTCGGCGGCACCGAAGGGATGCTGGATGCACTGGAGGAGTACCGCACCACAGGAAAAAACCGTTACCAGGTGCCGGACCATGTCATAGGAAAAACAGATAAGGCGTACAATTATGTGCGCATATTTTCACGTTCCAATGAATCAGCCCTGGGGAACCTGCTGGCCGATGCCCTGCGCCAGTACACAGGCGCAGACCTGGCAGCCATCAATGCAGGCACCCTGACAGCGGAGCTGGAGGCAGGGGAGATAACAGAGTCTGATTTGGCCACATCCATGCTCTATGGTCTGAACAACCATGTTATTACCGTGCGCTGCAAGGGCGCCAACCTGATATCCATTCTTTCCACCAACAACCTGACTGACGCAGTGCGGTCGGACCAGTCCGGCGTGTTCGGCGGCATGGTGATACCCTCCGGCTTTACCTATACCATTACCTATGAGCCTGTGGAGGAAAATGCATATGGGGGAAAGGCTGAAATCAGCGATGTGCGCCTGTCAAACGGAGAGCCGGTGGACCCGGAGGCCTGGTATACGGTCACGACCACTGATTATGAGCTGGGGGGCAGCGACAGCTGGGATGCATTCACCATACTTCCGCCGGATAAACCTGCCGCGCTTCCCCAGGGCATTGCCGTCTACCAGACATTTGACCCGGAGAATGAGGCGGCCTGCCGGCTTTTTGACCTGAACACGGACGCCTATGACCAGCAGTACCAGCAGATAACGGACTGGGCCAGGAACCAGCCCAATATTATTGATGCTGTGATTGCCTATATAGAAAGCCACAGTGTAAACGGGGTGCTTGAGCCGGTTACCACCGACGGAAGGATTCGGATTATCAATATGCCGGAAGGGCTGGATGTGGAGAAAAACAGGATACATCTGGATTAATGCGGTTAAATACCTATAGAAGCAGGAAAGAAAAATGCCCCGGAGCTGGAAATATCCAACCTCTCCGGGGCATTTCTTTTCTGTTTACGCCGTATTTACTGGCCCTTTTTGGCGGATTCCACCTCAGCCATTTTCATGGCCCTGACCTTAAGGGGCAGTCCGAACAGGGTGATGAAGCCGTCTGCGTCATGATGGTCATACAGGTCGCCTGTGGTGAAGGAAGCCAGGGATTCGCTGTATAAGGAGTATGGGGATGTGGTTCCGGCCTTGATGATGTTGCCCTTATACAGTTTGAATTTCACTTCGCCTGTCACATATTCCTGGGTGGACTCCACAAATGCCTGAACAGCCTCGCGCAGAGGCGTGAACCACTTGCCCTCGTAAACAATCTGCGCCATCTTGTCGGCCATGGTTTTCTTAGTCTCCATGGTGGCGCGGTCTAATACAAGTTCTTCCAGCTGCTGGTGGGCTTCCATAAGAATGGTTCCGCCTGGCGTCTCATACACGCCGCGGGACTTCATGCCCACCACGCGGTTTTCCACGATATCCACAATGCCGATGCCGTGTTTTCCGCCCAGCTCATTTAGCTTGCGGATGATATCGGAAACCTTCATTTTCTGTCCGTTCACGCTGGTGGGAACGCCTTTCTCAAAGGTCATGGTCACGTACTCGCCTTGGTCCGGCGCCTTTTCAGGCGTTACGCCAAGCACAAGCAGGTGCTCGTAATTGGGCTCCTGTGACGGGTCCTCCAGCTCCAGGCCTTCATGGCTGATATGCCATAAGTTCCTGTCGCGGCTGTAGCTGCTGTCTGCTGAGAAGGGCAGGTCAATGCCGTGCTGCTTGCAGTATTCAATCTCATCCTCCCTGGACTGCATGGTCCATACATCGGTCATACGCCATGGAGCAATGATTTTGATGTCCGGAGCCAGGGCCTTGATGCCCAGCTCAAAGCGGATTTGGTCATTGCCCTTGCCGGTGGCGCCGTGGCAGATGGCTGAGGCGCCTTCCTTGCGTGCAATCTCAACCAGTCTCTTGGCAATGGCAGGACGGGCCATGGAGGTGCCTAAGAGGTATTTGTTTTCATATACTGCATTTGCCTTTACACAGGGCATGATGTAGTTGTCACAGAAATCATCCACTAAATCTTCAATATATAATTTGGAAGCCCCGGATAATTTGGCTCTCTCATCCAGGCCGTCCAATTCACTGCCCTGGCCGCAGTCAATGCAGCAGCAGATGACTTCATAACCAAAATGCTCCTTTAACCACGGAATGATTGCGGTGGTATCCAGTCCGCCGGAATAAGCTAAAACTACTTTTTCTTTCATATTAATATCCTCCTGAGATTGCTGTACTGATTGAACTTTCATAAATATACAACATTATGTGATAAAATGCAAGCACTAAATAAAAATATTTAAAAGATGTTGCATATTATGCATTTATAATGTATAATTATGAAATCCATAAGGGGACCGGAAAATAAGGTTCATGGAAATGCTTCTTTTCATTTAAAGAAAAACTGACTATAATGAAGGCAGCAGCCAATATTTATAAATATAAGGAGATATGGATATGATTAAGGCAGGTATCATTGGTTCCACAGGATATGCGGGAGGAGAGCTGGCAAGGCTCCTGCTCCAGAGGGATGACATAGAGATTAAATGGTATGGTTCCAGAAGCTACATAGACCAGAAATATGCATCCATTTACCAGAACATGTTCCAAATCGTGGACAATGCTTGTATGGATGATAATATGAAGGCGCTGGCAGACCAAGTGGACGTGGTGTTTACCGCAACGCCCCAGGGCCTGTGCGCATCCCTGGTGGACGAAGACATATTATCTAAGGTAAAGGTCATTGATTTAAGTGCTGATTTCCGTATTAAGGATGTGTCGGTTTACGAAAAATGGTATAAGCTGACCCATGCATCCCCCGGGTTCATCGGTGAAGCCGTTTACGGACTGCCTGAAATCAACCGGGAAAAGGTGAAGAAGGCCAGGCTCATTGCCAATCCGGGATGTTTCCCCACCTGTTCCTTCCTGTCAGTATATCCATTGGTAAAGGAAGGGCTCATTGACCCTGATACCATCATCATCGACGCCAAGTCCGGTACATCCGGCGCGGGCAGGGGCAGCAAGGTGGACAGCCTGTACTGTGAGGTCAATGAAAACATTAAGGCTTACGGCGTGGCCTCCCACAGACATACGCCGGAGATTGAGGAACAGCTGTCCTATGCGGCGGGAAAGCCGGTAACCATCAGCTTTACCCCTCACCTGGTGCCCATGAACCGCGGCATCCTGGTGACAGCCTACGCCTCCCTTACAAGGGAAGTGTCCTACGAGGAGGTAAAGGCTGTGTACGACAAATATTATGCAGATGAATATTTTGTCCGTGTCCTGGATAAGGATGTGGTTCCCCAGACCCGCTGGGTGGAGGGAAGTAATTTTGCGGACGTGAATTTTAAGATAGACCCCAGGACCAGCCGGGTGGTGATGATGGGAGCCATTGACAACATGGTTAAGGGAGCAGCGGGCCAGGCCATCCAGAACATGAACCTGATGTTCGGCCTGCCGGAGAATACGGGACTGAAGCAGATTCCCATGTTCCCCTGATGGTCCGGGAGGCTGGTTTAAGGACACCCCTGAGAGAATAACAGAGGGAAAAAGAAAGGAAACATGAAAACATGGCAGGTACGATGGATATCCTTATCCGCGAAATGACCATAGCGGATTATGACCAGGTTTACGACCTGTGGACAGAAATCAAGGGCTTTGGAATCAGAAGCATTGACGATTCCCGGGAGGGGGTGGAGCGCTTCCTCAGAAGGAATCCCACTACCAGCGTGGTGGCTGTCCAGAACGGACATATCATAGGAAACATCCTCTGCGGCCATGACGGCAGGACCGGCTGTTTTTATCACGTGTGCGTGGCGCCGGGATACAGGAAGCACGGCGTTGGATACCGTATGGTGCGCACTGCCATGGAGGCCCTGCAGAAGGAAGGAGTCAGCAAAATCAGCCTGATTGCATTTAAGGATAACGAGGTGGGAAACGCCTTCTGGCAGGGAATCGGGTGGCGGGAACGGGAGGATGTGAATACATACGAATTCATACTGAATGAGGAAAACATCACCCGTTTTGTGCGGTAAGATAACACGGCGGCGCACCGGTACAAAGGCCGGCGCACCGCCATATGACATAAAGGTATGGAGATAAATGGAGGAACCAGAGAGATGGATGAGTCAAGTATGGGAATCAAAATTATAACCGGCGGCGTCACGGCTGCCAAGGGCTTCCAGGCTGCTTCTGCGGCAGCCGGAATCAAATACAGGGACCGCCAGGACATGGCAATGATTTACAGCCAGGAGCCCTGTAAGTCGGCAGGCACCTTCACCACCAATATTGTGAAGGCAGCTCCTGTTAAATGGGATAAAAACCAGGTTACAAGCGGGGCTCCTGCCCAGGCGGTGGTCATTAACGCGGGAATTGCCAATGCCTGCACCGGAGAGGAGGGCATGGGATACTGCGGGCAGACAGCCGATGCGGCGGCCCTTGCCCTGGGAATTCCCGCTGAAAGCGTCCTGGTGGCATCCACGGGAGTCATTGGCATGCAGCTGCCCATGGACAGGATTACGGCGGGAGTCATGGCCATGGCTCCGCTGCTGGACAAGAGCCTGGAGAGCGGAACCAAGGCATCCAGGGCCATCATGACAACGGATACAAAGAACAAGGAGGTGGCTGTCCGGTTTGAACTGGGGGGAGCCACCGTGACCATGGGCGGCATGTGCAAGGGCTCCGGCATGATTCACCCCAACATGTGCACCATGTTAAGCTTTGTGACAACGGATGCGGCTATCAGCAAGGAATTGCTCCAGGAGGCCCTTAGCCAGGACATCCAGGATACATACAACATGATTTCCGTGGACGGGGATACCTCCACCAATGACACGGTCCTTCTTCTGGCAAACGGGCTGGCAGGCAACAGGGAAATCACAACAAAGGATGAGGATTACCAGACTTTCTGCCGGGCATTAAGGATTGTGAACGAGACATTGGCCAAAAAAATGGCGGGCGACGGCGAGGGCTGCACCGCGCTGTTTGAGGTAAAGGTGGTGGGAGCTGAGACAAAGGAACAGGCTAAGGTCCTGGCTAAGTCTGTAATCTGTTCCAGCCTTACCAAGGCAGCTATCTTTGGCCATGACGCCAACTGGGGCAGGATACTCTGCGCCATGGGCTACTCAGGGGCACAGTTTGACCCGGAAAAAGTGGACCTGTATTTTGAGAGCGCGGCAGGGAAGATGCAGATTATAAAGGACGGCGTGGCCGTGGACTACAGCGAGGAACAGGCCACCCGGATTCTGTCAGAGCCGGAGGTGACCGCTGTGGCCGATATCGGGATGGGGGACGCCCATGCCACTGCATGGGGCTGCGACCTGACCTTTGATTATGTCAGGATTAATGCGGATTACCGTTCATAATATGGGCGCTGAGTGCCAGCGTCATGTATCGCATGTAAGCGCTTAAGGGACAGGCGCTAAGTGCTCATAACGAGAGGAGTATGTGAATGAATTTGGAACCTATGCAGAAGGCGGCGGTGCTCATTGAGGCACTGCCCTATATCCAGCGTTTTAACAGGAAAATCGTGGTGGTGAAATACGGCGGAAGCGCCATGGTGGATGAGGAACTTAAGAAAAAGGTGATTCAGGATGTGGTACTGCTTAAGCTGGTTGGCTTTAAGCCCATTATTGTACACGGAGGCGGGAAGGAAATCAGCCGCTGGGTGGGCAAGGTGGGGATGGAGGCCCAGTTTAAAAACGGTCTCAGGGTCACGGATGAACCTACCATGGAGATTGCCGAGATGGTTCTCAATAAGGTGAATAAGAGCCTGGTGCAGCTGGTCAATGAGCTGGGCATCAAGGCGGTGGGAATCAGCGGCAAGGACGGAATGATGCTTAAATGCCATAAGAAATATGCCGGCGGCGAGGACATCGGGTTTGTGGGCGACGTGGAGGAAGTGAATCCCAAAATCATTTATGATTTGCTGGAAAAGGATTTCCTGCCCATTATCTGCCCCATTGGCTTTGATGAGGATTTCCTCAGCTACAACATCAATGCGGACGACGCGGCCTGCGCCATTGCCACGGCCGTGGAGGCGGAAAAGCTGGCCTTCCTCACGGATGTGGAGGGCGTATATAAGGACTACGAGGATAAGTCCTCCCTTATATCCGAGATGACGGTGGAGGAGGCCCAGAGCTTTGTGGACAGCGGAATGCTGGGCGGCGGAATGCTTCCCAAACTTCAAAACTGCATCAATGCCATAAAGAACGGCGTATCCAGGGTGCATATCCTGGACGGCCGTATCCCACACTGTCTGCTGCTGGAAATCTTTACCGACAAGGGTATTGGAACCGCTATCTATAATTCCCAAGAAGACGAGAGGTATTATCATGGCTGAGAAACAGTTGATTGAACGGGCGGAACAGGCCCTTTATAAGGTATATAACCGGTTCCCTGTGGTGTTTGACCACGGGGAGGGAGTGAAGCTCTACGATACAGAGGGCAGGGAGTACCTGGATTTTGGCGCGGGTATTGCTGTCATGGCGCTGGGATATGGGGATGAGGAGTATACAAAGGCAGTGGAGGACCAGCTGCACAGGCTGACCCATATCTCCAACCTGTTCTACAACCAGCCCTCTATTGATGCAGGTGAAAAGCTGCTTCAGGCATCGCAGATGGATAAGGTGTTCTTTACCAACAGCGGCACCGAAGCCATTGAGGGGGCTCTTAAGATTGCAAAGCGCTATCATTACAACAAACTCCATGAAACCATGGGAGACGGCTGCGACGGGTGCGGGGATGCAGAGCCGGACATGACAGGGGAAATCATTGCCATGAATCATTCCTTCCACGGAAGAAGCCTGGGAGCCCTGTCCGTTACAGGCAATGCCCATTACCAGGAGCCTTTTAAGCCCCTTGTTCCGGGAATCCGCTTTGCTGATTTCAATGATTTGGACAGCGTAAAAAAGCTGATTAACAGCAAGACCTGTGCGGTAATTATGGAAACCATCCAGGGAGAGGGAGGCATCTATCCGGCTACGGAGGAATTCATAAAAGGCGTCAGGGCCCTGTGCGATGAACACGACCTGCTGCTGATACTGGATGAAATCCAGTGCGGCATGGGCCGTTCCGGAGAAATGTTTGCCTGGCAGCATTACGGTGTGAAACCGGATGTGATGACAGTGGCCAAGGCCCTGGGAAACGGCCTGCCCATAGGCGCCTTCCTGGCATGGGGCCGGGCAGCCGGGGCCATGGTGCCGGGGGACCACGGCACCACCTATGGCGGCAATCCTCTGGTGACAGCGGGAGCCAGCGCGGTGCTGGATATTTTTGAGAAGCGCCGTATCACGGACCATGTAAAGGAGATTGGCGCCTATCTCTACGAGAAGCTGGAGGAGCTGGCAGAGGAGCTGGATTGCATCAGGGGACACCGGGGAAGGGGATTGATTCAGGGACTGGAGTTCTCGGTACCGGCAGGCCCCATTGTGTCCAAAGCATTGTTGGAGCAGAAGCTGGTATTAATAAGCGCCGGGGCCAACATCATCCGTTTTGTTCCGCCCCTGGTGATTGAAAGGGCGGATGTGGACGAGATGATGAAACGCCTCAGGGCAGCAATTGCAGGGTAAGAATGAGATTGCAGGGTAAGAATAGATTGCATGGCAGGAAACAGATTGCATTGTGAGGAATAGACTGGGGCGGAGGAATACGTCCCACCCGTTAAGGGCGGCAGGAAATACCTGGGATACAGGGTCCGGCCGCCTTTTTTCCATGGCCGGATTCCATCCTTAAGTAAATCTTTCGTTTTCATTTATGAAATGTTATGAAAATACTGGATGAAATATTTATGGGAAACCTCTATAATAGCCTTATTAAATGAACAACAGTGGTATTGGTGTTTATTTTTGTTGTATAAGTATGCCATGTGTGATATAACTGTATTAATATAAATAATACAGTTTGAGCAGGCATTAAGGAGGGAGTCATGGGAACAGAGAAAAAAGCTGGTGATTCTGAGGAAGTCCAGGTTTTGGAGGGCGTGCCGGAGGCAGAGGAGATTGACCGCCGTGTGGAGGAGCTGATGGCTCCGGAGCCGGAAGGAAACGGTAAGAAAAAGAAGAAAAAGCATAAGGCCGGAAACAGGGCATCGGAGGGAGGCTTTCATCCTGTCCGGCGCTTTAAGGGGTTCAGCCGGAAGCGGAAGATAATCACGGTCCTGATACTGGCGGCAGTGGTTTTATTCGGTTTCTCCCGTATGTCCGGGGGAAAGAAGGAGATGGGAATTCCGGTCGCCGTAATGTCCCTTTCAAAGCAGGATATTCAGGAAAAGCTTACGGTCAGCGGTCCTGTATCAGGCACAGACAGCGTGGACGTGGTGTCCAATATCCATGCGGAAATCACGGCCATGAATGTAAAGGAAGGGGATACCGTTACAAAGGGACAGGTACTGGCTGTTGTGGACAGCACGGACCTGGAACGGGAGGTGCAGATTGCCCAGAACGCCTACGACCTTGCGGTGGCTAATAAGCAGGAAAAGGATAAAGAGGCAGCCCTGGGATACGAAAAGGCAGTCCAGGATTTCCAGAAGGCCAGCCTGGACCACAGCAGGAACAGCCAGCTTTTTGCCACAGGCGACATCTCCCAGATGGAGCTGGAAGCCAGCGCCAATGCACTGAATGACGCCAGAAGGCAGATGGAGGGCTACACGGTGGAAAACGGGCGTGGTGTTGCTGACGCGTCCTACGGTATCCAGATACAGAACGCAGCCTTTGACCTGGAGAAGAAAAAAGAAGAACTGGATAATACCCAGATAAAGAGCACTATTGACGGCACCGTGGTCCGTGTCAATTCCAAGGTGGGTCAGTTTGCGGATAAGGTGGAGGATGATAAGCCCATTCTCAGCATCGAGAACCTGGAGCAGCTGGAACTGGAAATCAAGGTAAGCGAGTTTTCCATCGGCAAGGTAAAGGTAGGTCAGATGGCGACCATCACAGCAGATATCCTGGACGGAGAGACAGCGGAAGGCCAGGTTATAAAGATATCGCCCACAGGCGAGGAAAAGGGCGGCGGCTCCACGGAGCGGGTTATCCCCACCACCATACGGGTGGACGGCGGAAGCTCGAAGCTCATCGCAGGAATCACAGCAAAGGCGGAACTTTTAATCAGGGAGGCAAAGGATGTGTTCACGGTTCCTTCATCGGCACTTTTTGACGACGGGGAAGTGACATACATAGCCATTGTGCAGGATATGAAGGTCAGACGCATACCTGTGACCACGGGCGTGGACGGCGACGTGGTGGTGGAGGTTATCCCCACGGACGATACGGTGCTGGAAGAAGGGATGCAGGTTATCACCAATCCGGGCCCGCATCTGGTGGACGGCGCAGCCGTGCTGATTACCCAGTAGCAGGAGGCGCTGTATGAATAAGTGGATAAAGTTTTTGCACAGGGACAGGCAGACGCAGGAAATGGTCTGTGACGGACCTCTGATTAAGCTGGAGAACCTGGTGAAGATATATGATACCGGCGCCATCAAGGTACTGGGACTTAAAAAGATAAACCTTACCATTGAGCGGGGGGAGTTTGTGGCCATTATGGGACACTCCGGGTCCGGAAAGTCCACCCTGATGAATATACTTGGGTGTCTGGACCGTCCTACCCTGGGACACTATTACCTGGACGGCATTGATGTGGCGGACATGACGCCGGATCAGCTCTCCGATATCAGGAACCGGAAAATAGGGTTTGTATTCCAGTCCTTTAATCTGATATCCAGGACATCGGCCCTAAAGAATGTGGAGCTGCCCATGACCTATGCCAGGGTGCCCAAGGCCAAACGGGCGGCCAGGGCCCAGATGCTTTTGGAACGGGTGGGACTGGGGGCAAGGAAGGAACACATGCCCAACGAGCTGTCCGGAGGCCAGAGGCAGAGGGTCGCCATAGCCAGGGCCCTGGCCAATGAACCGCCTCTGATTCTGGCAGACGAGCCCACAGGAAACCTGGACACCGCATCCTCGGTGGAAATCATGGAGCTGTTTTCCAGGCTTCACCAGGAAGGGGCCACCGTGGTGCTGGTCACCCATGAGGAGGATATAGCTGCCTTTGCCCACCGTATCATACGGTTCAGCGACGGACAGATACAGAGCGACAGGCTGAATGCAGCCCGCGGCGCCTCAGAGAAGGGGAAGGGAGGGGAGCAGGATGCTGATTGAAAATATGAAAATGGCATTTTCAGCCATCCGTTCCAATAAGATGCGTTCCGCCCTGACCATGCTGGGAATCATTATCGGCATTGGTTCCGTCATAGCCATTGTATCCATTGGAGATACCATGCGGGGGCTTTTCTCGGATTTGTATAAGGACGTGGGTATTACCCAGGCCTATGTTTCCGTTGGTTACTGGCTGGATGATACGCGGCAGAGCGATTATTTTACCCTGGATGAGATGGAACGGGCCAGGGAGGCCTTTAAGGACCAGATTGCCTATATAGACAGCAACGCCTATACCAGCAGCGATGCGGAGTACAAGCGGACAAAGATTAAATTTGATTATCAGGGAATTGACTACAATTACCAGGACGTCCAGCCGGTGAACGTGGTGTACGGCCGTTACCTCAACCAGGGGGATATCCTGGGCAGAAGAAAGAATGTGGTCATGGACACCAAGAGCGCCCAGATGCTGTTCGGCACTGAGAATGCAGTGGGACGGTCCTTCCGCACCACCTTATATGGCTCCACCGATGACTTTACGGTGGTGGGCGTGTACCGCAAGGAACAAAACGCCCTTCAGGCCCTGATGATGGGCGGCAGCAGTGACAAGGGGTCGGCCTTCATACCCTATACCCTTCTGACCTGGCCCAATGACTATTTTTACCAGCTCCATGTGTATGCAAAGGACGATGTGAACCTGGACCAGTTCTTCAGCCAGTTTAAGGCGTATGCGGCCAAGATGCACGGCAGGGAGCCGGAGGATATGTACATGTACACGGCCATGCAGGAAATGACCTCGGTGGACAGCATGATGGGCAACCTGTCCATGGCAGTGGGCGGCATTGCAGCCATCTCACTGCTGGTAGGCGGCATCGGCATCATGAACATCATGCTGGTGTCCGTGACGGAGCGCACCAGGGAAATCGGTATCCGGAAAGCCCTGGGCGCAAGGACCGGGGATGTGCTGGTCCAGTTTTTGACGGAATCGGCCATCCTGTCAGCCTGCGGCGGCATCATCGGAGTCATACTGGGAGTGGGAACCGTATCCCTGGGCGGTCTGCTGCTGGGATTTGCAGTTGTCATAAAACCAGGGGTTATTGTGGTCGCGGTGTCATTCTCAGCCGTGGTCGGCATTTTCTTTGGGCTGTACCCTGCCTCCAAGGCGGCAAAGGCAGACCCTATAGATGCGCTGCGCTATGAATAGGCGGGAATTTCATCAGCGGAAACCTGGAGCCGAAGCAGGGGAAATCCAAATCCCGCCAGGGAAACCAAGAATCAGACAGGAGGAAAGCAAGTGAGACGGATAAACGGTACATGGAAAAAGGCAGGAGCCGTGGGCCTGGCCCTGATGCTGGCCCCGGTTCCGGGCATACTTGGGCCGGCAACGGCATGGGCCAGCCCGGAGTTTGCCTATTCTGCGGAAAAATGGGCTGCGCTGAGGGACGATGTGCTGGAATACGGGGAACTGGCTGACCTGATACATGAGTACAATGCCACGGTCATTAATAACCGCCTGGAATACGATGAATACAGGGGTAAGGACCATGATGAAATGAAGAATGCCTATCAGGACATTGCCGACAGGCTTTATGATTCCAGCGACAAGATGATGGATAGTGTCAATGAAGACCAGCCGGCATATGCGGGAACAGCGGTGGGAGCCATAAATGCCCGCCTTCAGGCGGAACAGAACCAGGAGCTGGCAGACTCCCAGAACGAGGACGGACGGGTGAAAAAGCTGGAATATGACAGGCAGGAGGCCGTCCTTGTAAAAGATGCCCAGACAAAGATGATATCCTACTGGCAGAAGGCCAAGGCGCGCCCTGCCCTGGAGGAGGATGTGAACCAGACCAGGTCAAAGTATGAAGCCATGGCAGTGAAGGCAGGACAGGGCATGGCCACAGAGGCTGAGCTGCTGGCGGCCCGGGAAAAGATGGAGGCGGCCCAGGCAGCCCTTAAGACCAATGACAGGGAACGGGACGGACTGCGCAGGGAGCTGTGCGTCATGACCGGATGGGACCACGACGCCCAGCCGGATATCAGGGAAGTGCCTGTGCCGGATGCAGATGAAATGGACCGGATAGACCTGGAGCTGGATAAGGAAAGGGCCCTGGAACAGAACTACACCCAGACTGCCAATGAGCGCCGTCTTACGTTTACAGGGAACGGAACCCAGTGGGATGTGATGAATCAGAAGGTGGAGACAGGACGCAGGCAGATTGAGGCGGATGTGGAGGCCAGGTATAAGCTGTTGGAGCAGGCCAGGGCTGACTATGAACAGGCTGCAGGCGAGCTGGAGCTGGCCCGCACCGGCGCTCTTACAGCGGAGCGCAAATACAGTCTGGGTATGATTTCCAAAAATGAATACACACAGCAGCAGGGAACCATGGCCGCCAGCCAGTCCGCATGTGACACAGCAGGGCTTAAGTACAGGCAGGCCCTGGAGGATTACAGGTGGGCGGTCAACGGCCTTGCACAGACAGAGGGGGCGTAGGGTATGATGAAAAAATGTGTTCTGCTCTGCATCTGCATTCTCCTTGCAGGCATGTATCCCCTTGAGGTCCGCGCAGAGGGAATGCCGGACGTCATCCGCTATGAGGAACTGGAGACACTGGTAAAAGCCTACAGTCCCCAAATACAGATGGAACAGGCCCGGTATGACAGCCGGCTGGCGCGGTATGAGAACGCCAGGCAGGATATCATGGAAACCAGACGGCTTCTGAGAGAAGAGGCTGAGGATTTGGAGAAGGAGGGGGACATGGACGGCGCCAGCCAGTACCGGGCCCAGGCCAAGACACTGGAGGATGCTGCCAAGGATATGGATAAGCAGATTCGTTCGGCCCAGGGCAGTTCGGCATCCATGTCCCTGCGCAGGATGGAGGACACCGTGCTCTGGACGGCCCAGAACCTGATGGGCACCTACAATACCCTTAAGGCGGACCAGGAGGCTGCCTTGGCGCAGGCTGAGTGGAAACAGAGCCAGTATGAGAAGCTGCAGCGCCAGGTACAGGCAGGAAGCGCTTCTGGGGCCCAGGCGGACCAGGCGGGGAAGGAGGCTGATGCAGCGGCTGCCAAGGCAAAGGCTGTACGGGATGAGATGGAACGGGTGAAGAAGGAATTGTTTATCCTGACCGGGTATCCGGAAGGCTCCCAGGCAGAAATTGGCCCCATGCCCGCGCCGCAGCCGGACCGGGTCCTGGAAATGGGCGGCAGCACCGACAAATGGCGCGCACTGGGAAACAATTATTCCCTGAGGGAACAGAGGAGCGGGGGAGCCAGCTCCAACAAGGAACTCCACGCCCGTCAGAGGGATATCCATCAGAGTGAGGAGGCAATGTACGGCCAGATGGATACCCTGTACCAGGAAGTCCTGGCCAGCCAGACACTCTGGACCAGCGCTTCTACATCTATGGCGTCCCAGGAAGCCGCATTTCAGGCGGCATCCAACAAGCTGGCCCTGGGAATGCTGTCACGCCAGGAATATCTGGAGGCAAAAGCGGCCTACATGGATGCCGCGGCTGCCAGGGAACGGGCAGACGTGGGCTTCCAGCAGGCCATGGACACATATGACTGGGCTTTAAAAGGCTTTATGACATAAATGATATTGCGGTTCTAAGAATCCCTTACTGCTTCAGCATCCGGTACCCCACTCCCACGTGGGTCTGGATGTACTGGGGCTGTGAGGGATTTTTTTCTATCTTCTTGCGCAGGGAGGCCATAAAGACGCGGAGGGAGGCAACGTCCCCTTCCCAGGCAGCGCCCCATATTTCCCTGGTTATGTAGGAATGGGTCAGGACCTTTCCCGCATTGTGAGCAAGGAGGCAGAGGAGCTTGTACTCATAGGGGGTCAGGTGCAGCTCCTCCCCGTCCAGGCAGGCGCATCCGGCCGCATAGTCAATGGTCAGCCCGCCGTTGGTAAACAGGGATGTCTGCACCTCCTCCAGGGACTGCATGTAGCTTAACCGTCTCTGGGTGGAACGGAGTCTGGCCAGAAGCTCATCCACGGAAAACGGCTTGGTCAGATAGTCGTCGGCTCCGGCATCCAGGGCAGCTATCTTGTCGCTGTCCTCGCTTCTGGCGCTGATGACAATGATGGGGGTATTGGTCCAGGAACGGATTTTGAGAATCACATCCACTCCGTCCATATCCGGAAGCCCCAAATCCAGCAGAATGATGTCCGGTCTCTGGGAGGCAGCGGTCAGTATGCCCTGTTCCCCCTTATCCGCCCATGTATAATGGTAATCGTGCATCTCCAGGGTAGTGGCGATGAGGTTTTTCACTGCTTTGTCATCCTCTATAATCAGGATGGATGGCTTATTCATGTAAGGATACCTCCTTGGCTGGTAAGATAAGCCGGAAAATGCTTCCGGCGGGTTTGTTGTCCAATACTTCTATGGTGCCCTTGTGGGCGCTCAGTATAGCCCTGCAAAGGGGCAGTCCCAGCCCCATGCCGCGCTTTCCGTCCGCGGATTTGTGGCCGGTGGTGTAGAACATCTCAAAAATCTTTTCCTTTGACTCATCGGGGATTCCGGGCCCGTTGTCACTGACATCAATGACAGCAGAGCCGCCCTCCTGGCGGCTGTTCACCGTGATGACGGAACCCTCCGGCGTGTACTTGACGGCATTGTCCACCAGGTTGGTTATGACCTGTATGATTAGCCTGGCGTCCATGTCGGCCAGGATATAGTCCCCTTCCTGCTTTACCTTGATGGTGTGGTGTTCGTGGCGCCGGTTGATATGGCGCATTGCTTCGTCTATGACTTCCTCCAGCAACTCGGTTTCCATGTGCAGGTGGACGCCCTGCCCCTCCATGCGGGTGATGGACAAAAGGTTTTCCACCAGATTGATAAGCCACATGGAATCATCGTATATATCCCTGTATATCCGGTTCCGGTGTTCGGCTGCAAGGCTTTCGCCGTCGCTCATCAGGACCCCGGCATTGCCGGAAATGCTGGTGAGAGGGGTGCGCAGGTCGTGGGAAATGGAGCGCAGCAGATTGCTTCTGAGCTGTTCAGCCCGGGCCATGGCTGCCTCCTCCTCCCGCTTCCTGGAAATATATTCTTTTTCCAGCGCCATGGAGCACTGGCCTGTGATGGCCACGGCCATGCTGTTTTCAAAGTCGCCGGGAGGCGTATCACCCGCCAGGATGCCTATGACGCCGTAAACAGCACCGGAGCTTTGGAGAGGCAGAAAATGGTAGGCTGCAGAGGGGAACAGACCGGTGGAAGCCCCTGTTTCCTTCCCTTCCTGAAAGCATCTCCGGGCAGCGGTCAGTTCCTCTAAGGTGTCCGGGGACGGACCGCGCCCTGTTACCGGGGATGAGTACTCACGGAAACACAGAGGGGACTTAAGTCCGGCGCCATCCTGTTCAAAGCAGGTGATATCCCTCTTAAGCAGCTTGTTCAGCTGCCGGGCGGTGCAGGACAGGATATCTGCCGGGGTGGCTGCTTTCTGGAGCAGCTGGCTGGTGTCCAGAATTACACTGGAGCGGTAGGCATCCTGTTGGGAAAGCCTGGCCTTTTCCTTAATCTGCACCGTGTAGGAGCTGGTGAATACGGCTGCCAGGAACGTAATCAGCAGGGTCAGCTGGGTGCCGGCGTCCTCTGCCTTCAGGACGAACATGGGCTCTGTAAATATGTAATTGAACAGCAGTACGCTGGCCAGGGATGCGCTGATGCTGTACCAGCGGCTGGCTGTGACTGCCGCCACCACCAGGACTCCCAGAATATATACGGTAATGATATTGGCCTGGGACAGGCCCAGGGATTCCAGCAGGAATCCGATGGCAGTGGCTGCGGCCAGAACTGCTGCGGTCTTTAGGATGTCAAGAATGCGGGAACGTGTCATGGATTGAAAAACCTCCTTCATTGTCTACCTGGACAGTATACCATATCTTTGAAATAAATGACTGTATCTTTATAGAATCTTTACATAATCTTTATACCGGAGCTGGTTCCGTTATACCTGCTTTATGCCCTTAGTGGTAAGCTGAAGGCACTAGGAGGTGATTACATGAAGTATCTGGAAAGGCAGTCTCCGGCCAGAATCATTGCCATTGGTTTCCTGGCCGTTATCCTTACAGGTTCTTTTTTACTGATGCTGCCGGTGTGCGTAAAGCCGGGAGTAAAGCTTCATTATGTGGATGCCCTGTTTACATCCACCAGCGCTGTGTGCGTCACTGGCCTGATTGCCGTGGATACAGCCGATACCTACACGGCTCTGGGCCAGACCGTGGTAGCCCTGCTGATTCAGATTGGCGGGCTGGGGGTGACCTCTGTGGGCGTGGGTGTGATTCTGGCCCTTGGCAGGAGGGTGAATTTAAAGGAACGGCTTCTGGTAAAGGAAGCACTTAACCTGGATTCGGGCAGGGGAATCGTCTGCCTGGTGAGAAACGTACTGATGACCACTCTTTGTTTTGAGGGGGTGGGGGCAGTCCTCAGCTTCCTGGTATTTTCCAGGGATTATCCGCCTTTTAAGGCCCTGGGAATCAGTCTGTTCCACTCTGTGGCTGCATTTAACAATTCAGGCTTTGACATCCTGGGAGGGCTGAAGAATCTGACGGGATATCAGGACAATGTGCTGCTGAATCTGACCACAGCCGGACTGATTATATTCGGAGGCCTGGGATTTCTGGTAATCATGGACCTGGTGAAGAACCGGTCCTTTAAGAGGCTGTGTCTCCACTCCAAGGCAGTGATTGTGACCACCCTGATTCTTCTGGTATCCGGGACAATCCTGATTTGGCTGACAGAGGACATCACATGGCTGGGCGCATTCTTTACCAGTGTATCTGCCAGGACAGCCGGCTTTTCCACCTTTCCCCTGGGAGAATTTACCTCAGCCGGTCTGCTGACCGTGGCCCTGCTCATGTTCATCGGAGCTTCGCCGGGTTCCACGGGCGGCGGTATCAAGACCAGCACACTGTTTACCCTGTTTCACACTATAAAAGGCGCGGCCTGCAATGAGGAGCCGCATGCCTTCCATTACCGGATTCCCCAGGAGGCATTTTACAAGGCCGCCATTGTGACGGCCCTGTCGGCTCTGGTGGTGTGTCTTGGAACCTTTTTCATGTGTATCCTGGAACCGGCCATTCCCTTTGAGGATATCCTGTTTGAAATCACGTCCGCCTTCGGCACCGTGGGCCTGTCCACCGGCATAACGCCGGGACTCAGCTCCCTCAGCAAGCTTCTGGAGGTACTGGTGATGTATATCGGCAGACTGGGACCATTAACCATCGTAACAATCTGGGTATTCAAGCCCACGAAATCAGTTTCCTATGCAGAGGGAAGCATTTCCATCGGATAAAAGCGGAGCTTTGACAGGTATGGGATGGCATACCTGACAAAGCATTTTAAACATTTATGAAATTAAATAATAAGCACATTTTGAATGGATAGAGGAGGTTTTAGTATGGCACGAAAACAGACAGAGGCAATGTCCTATGGAATCATAGGTCTGGGACGGTTTGGAAGCGCCCTGGCGTCAACCCTGGCAGAGGCGGATAAGGAGCTTATGGTGCTGGACCGCAGCGAGGAAAAGATACGGCAGGCCAGGACTTATACGGAACACGCGTATGTGGTAAAGGATTTGCAGAAGGAGACGCTTCGGGAGACAGGAATACAAAACTGCGATGTGGTGGTGGTCTGCATTGGCGATAAGGTGGATGTGAGTATCCTCACCACTCTCAATGTAATCAATCTGGGCGTGCCTCAGGTGGTGGCCAAGGCCAACAGTCCGGAACAGGGCGAAATTCTGGAGAAAATCGGAGCCCAGGTGGTATATCCGGAAAAGGATATGGCGGTCCGTCTGGCAAGGAGGCTTATCTCTAAGCGCATATTCAATCTCTTTGAGCTGGACCAGAATGTGGATATATCTGAAATAAAGACCACCAGAAAGCTCACAGGCCAGTCTGTGCGGGACGCCCAGCTGAGGAACAGGTATGGCATTAACATCATCGCCATTACCAGAGGCGGATGGCTGACCACCGATGTCAGCCCGGACTATGTGTTCCAGGATGATGACACCGTGATTGTGATTGGGGAACGGGAGAAGATTAAGGGTCTGGCAGATGATTTGGTCCGGTAGAGGGAAATGGTGCGGTATTGTTTGCGTGAAAAAATGCCTTGGAATAGCTGCGGCTTTCAGCGGTTTCCAGGGCATTTTTTCAGCGCTGCCTCTTAGGGGCTGAATTTCCCGGAACAGAATATCCTATATTAGAATCCTGCATCAGACCGCGCCGTTATGTTTTTGAAAGAATATTGGTTTCGCACAAAGAAAAGGGAGGGATTTCATATATCTGCCAAAATATTTAGACAAAATGTAGAAAATGCACAAAAAGCACAAGATATATTGACATTAAGTTGTCTAATGTGATAGACTCAAGATGTCAGAAGATGACACAATTGAATAGACGTATAAGTATTCAAAACTTATATATGCTCAAGATAGGTTGAGCGTTTCTACCAACTACCGTAATAGTTGACTATAAGTTTTCACATCAGGTACTGCCCGGGGCGCCGGAGACAGGCTGATGTGGAGCCTTAGGAACAGCGGTGGTTTTTTTGTGTGCAAAAATGCATATGAAAGCCCGGGCCCGCCGCTGTACGGGTGAATACAAGGATGCGCCGGTTACCGGCGTATCACGGAAAAGGAGGAGCATATGGCAGAGAATTTTGTATTAAAAGGCAATATCTGCTACAGCCAGGATTCCCGCACACTGATATGTGTGGAGCAGGGATATCTGGTATGTACGGATGGCAAGTCAGCCGGCGTGTACAAAGAGCTTCCGCAGATGTATGCAGGATTTCCTCTGACGGATTATGGAGACAGGCTGATTGTGCCGGGTCTTACGGACCTTCATCTCCATGCCCCGCAGTATTCATTCAGGGGACTAGGTATGGACCTTGAACTGTTGGAATGGCTGAACACGCGGACATTTCCTGAAGAGGCCAAGTACAGCGATATGGAGTACGCCAGGAAGGCATATACCATATTTGCGGAAAACATGAAACACAGTGCAACCACAAGGGCTTGTATATTTGCAACCATGCACAGGGAGGCCACGGAGCTTCTCATGGATTTGATGGAGGACACCGGACTTAAGACCATGGTAGGCAAGGTCAACATGGACCGGAACAGCCCGGATATCCTGGTGGAGGAGACAGAGGAATCCCTGAGGGAAACCAGGCAGTGGCTGGAGGACATAAAGGGAAGGTACAGGAACACGGTTCCCATCCTTACGCCAAGGTTCATTCCCACCTGCTCCGACACATTGATGGAAGAGCTCAGGAAGATTCAGATTGAGTATGAACTTCCGGTCCAGTCCCATCTGTCGGAAAACAAGGGAGAGATTGACTGGGTGAAGGAACTGTGCCCGTGGTCTGAGTTTTACGGCGACGCATATGACCATTTCGGCATGTTCGGCAATGGCGTGAAGACCATTATGGCTCACTGCGTATGGCCGCCGGAACAGGAAGTCCGGAGGATGAGGGACAACGGCGTATACGTGGCCCATTGTCCGCAGTCCAACACCAACCTGTCCTCGGGCATTGCGCCTGTCAGGGCATATCTGGAGCAGGGAATCCCCACAGGACTGGGAACCGATGTGGCCGGAGGTGCGGGAGAGTCCGTATTCAGGGCCATGGCCGACGCCATCCAGGTGTCAAAGCTGCGCTGGAGGCTGGTGGATGAAACACTGAAGCCCCTTACGGCGGAGGAGGCATTTTACCTGGGAACAAAAGGCGGAGGCGGGTTCTTCGGAAAGGCCGGAAGTTTTGAGGAAGGCTATGAGATGGATGTACTGGTGCTGAACGACGAAAGCCTTAAGCATCCTCAGCCTCTGAGCCTGAAGGAACGGCTGGAGCGGTTTATCTATCTGTCGGATGAGCGCCACATTGACGCCAAGTATGTGGCCGGAAACATAATATTTTAATGGAACATATAACGGTACATGTTTTAAATGAAAACTGAATAAGTACAAAAGGAACGGAAAGGGGTACCGTTCTTTTAAATAGAAACAGCGGAAAACTATAGGTAAGAATTCAAGGAGGTATGAAGTATGGAGAACAAATCAAATCAGGGATTCCTGGAAAAAGTATTTCACCTATCGGAAAATCACACAGATGTCAAGACAGAAATCATTGCCGGTATTACTACATTCATGACAATGGCCTATATCCTTGCAGTGAACCCGAACATCCTGAGCGCCACGGGAATGGACAGAGGTGCTGTCTTTACAGCCACCGCCCTTGCATCCCTGGTTGCCACCCTGCTGATGGCCGCATTTGCCAATTATCCCTTTGTGCTGGCGCCCGGCATGGGACTGAATGCTTACTTTGCTTACACCGTAGTACTCCAGATGGGTTATACCTGGCAGATGGCTCTGGCAGCCGTATTCGTGGAAGGTCTTATCTTCATTGCACTGTCCCTTACCAATGTGCGTGAAGCCATTTTCAACGCCATTCCCATGAATCTGAAACATGCAGTATCCGCAGGTATCGGACTTTTCATTGCATTCATCGGTTTGCAGAACGCTAAAATCGTGGTGGAGAGCGCCACTCTTGTATCTGTATTTTCATTCAAAGGCTCTCTGGAAGCAGGAACATTTAACTCGGTTGGAATCACTGTATTGCTGGCCCTGGTTGGTGTCCTTATCACCGGTATCCTGGTTGTTAAGAACGTAAAGGGAAACATCCTCTGGGGTATTCTCATCACATGGATTTTGGGTATTATCTGCGAAGTGACCGGGCTGTACCAGCCAAATGCAGAGCTGGGAATGTTCAGCGTACTGCCTGATTTCTCCAGCGGTTTCGGTATCCAGAGCATGGCTCCCACCTTCTTTAAGATGGATTTCAGCGGCATCCTGTCCTTAAACTTCGTAACCATCATGTTTGCATTCCTGTTTGTGGATATGTTCGATACCCTGGGAACACTGATTGGCGTTGCATCCAAGGCCAATATGCTGGATAAGGACGGAAAGCTTCCTAATATCAGAGGCGCTCTTCTGTCTGATGCCGTCGGTACCTCCCTGGGCGCTGTATTCGGTACCTCTACCACCACCACATTCGTTGAGAGCGCTTCCGGCGTTGCTGAAGGCGGAAGAACAGGCCTTACAGCCGTAGTGGCAGCTATTTTCTTCGGACTGTCCCTGTTCCTGTCACCGATTTTCTTAGCCATTCCGTCCTTTGCAACGGCTCCGGCTCTGATTATCGTAGGTTTCCTGATGATTAGCTCCATCCTGAAGATTGACTTCAACGACTTTACAGAGGCAATCCCAAGCTACATCGCTATCATCGCCATGCCTTTCATGTACAGCATTTCCGAAGGTATCGCAATGGGCGTTATCTCCTACGTGGTTATCAATGTGGCAACAGGCCATGCAAAGGAGAAGAAAATCAGCCTTCTGATGTACATTCTGGCAGTACTGTTTGTTCTTAAATATGTATTAATTTAAAACGTGTCACATATATAATGCAGACGCCTGGTATACAGGCGTTTGCGCATTCAAGATAAGGAGGTAGAGCACACCATGGGAATTGGTAAAAACATGACCCGCGTTGACGCATTTGATAAGGTCACAGGCAGTGCCAGGTATACAGCCGATTTAGAGCCCCAGGGACTTCTGGTGGCAAAGGTTATACGCAGCACCATCGCCAACGGCGTGGTAAAAAGCTTTGATTTGGAAGAAGCACAGAAGGTGCCGGGGGTAGTGAAGATAGTCACCTGCTTCGATGTACCGGATATCCAGTTCCCCACCCCCGGCCATCCATGGTCCGTGGAAACGGCCCATCAGGATATTGCGGACAGGAAACTGCTCAATACAAGGGTGCGGGTTTACGGCGATGATATTGCCGCTGTCATAGCAGAGGATGAAATCGCGGCAGCCAGGGCAGCCAGGCTGGTGAAGGTGGAGTATGAGGAATACGCCCCCCTGCTGACTGTGGAGGATGCCATGGCAGAGGGGGCTGCACAGCTTCACGATGAAAAGCCGGGAAATGTCATTGCCCATTCCTCCTTTGTGGTGGGCCAGGGGACCTATGAGGAAGCAGTGAAGGCGGAGGAGCTGGTGGAGATAGAGAAGGACTACCGGACCCAGAGCGTACAGCACTGCCATATAGAGACGCCCATTTCATTTGCCTATATGGAAAAGGGAAGAATTATTGTCACAACCTCTACCCAGATACCCCATATTGTGCGGCGTGTTATCAGCCAGGCGCTGGGACTTCCCATGGGCCGTATCCGTGTCATTAAGCCCTATATCGGCGGAGGCTTCGGCAACAAGCAGGATGTGCTCTACGAGCCCTTAAATGCATTCCTTACCACCCAGGTGGGAGGACGGGGCGTAAGGATGGAGATATCCAGGGAAGAAACCCTGGGCTGCACCAGAGTGCGCCACGCCATTGAATTCAAGGTAAAGGCAGCTGCCAGGAAGGACGGCACCCTGGTCGCCAGGAAACTGGAGGCATATTCCAACCAGGGCGGGTATGCATCCCATGCCCATGCCATTGTAGCCAACTCATCCAATGAATTCAAGCAGATTTACAAGGATGAAAAGGTGCTGGAATCCGATGCCTGGACCGTGTACACCAACCTGGCCACAGGAGGCGCCATGAGGGGATATGGAATCCCCCAGGCTGCGTTCGCGGCAGAATGCATGGCAGACGACCTGGCTCTGGCCCTCGGCATGGACCCTCTGGAATTCAGAAAGAAGAACTGTATGAGGCCGGGTTACGAAGACCCTCACACCCATGTGAAATGCAATACATACGGACTGGCAGAATGCATGGAAAAGGGACGGGAATTCATCCATTGGGATGAGAAACGGAAGGAATATGAGAACCAGACAGGAACTGTGCGCAAGGGAATCGGAATGGCAATTTTTTGTTATAAGACAGGCGTATATCCCATATCCCTGGAAACAGCGGCCTGCCGCATGATATTGAACCAGGACGGCTCCATGCAGCTGCAGATGGGCGCAACGGAAATCGGCCAGGGCGCTGATACCGTGTTCACCCAGATGGCAGCGGAGGTAACGGGCATTACGGAGGACAAGGTAAATATTCTGTCCACCCAGGATACGGACGTAAGTCCCTTTGACACCGGCGCTTATGCTTCCAGACAGACCTATGTCAGTGGCATGGCAGTGAAAAAAACAGGCGCTATATTTAAGGAAAAGATACTGGATTACGCTGCATATATGCTGAAGATGCCCCAGGATACTCTGGATGTGGAGGATAACCACATTGTGGATAAGGAGACCGGAAAGCAGCTGCTTCCCATGGAGGAGCTGGCCACCACGGCATTTTACAGCCTGGACCGCTCTGTACATATTACGGCAGAGGCCACCAGCCATTGCAAAATCAATACATTTGCCACCGGAGTCTGCTTCGCGGAGGTGGAAGTGGATATGCCTTTGGGCAAGGTGAAGGTGACCAACATAGTCAATGTACACGACAGCGGAAAACTGATTAACCCCAAGCTGGCAGCCGCCCAGGTACACGGCGGCATGAGCATGGGTCTGGGATACGGCCTCAGCGAGGAACTGCTCTTTGATGCAAAGGGAAGACCCTTAAACGATAACCTGCTGGACTATAAGCTTCCGACAGCCATGGATACGCCGGATTTAAACGCGCTTTTTGTAGAGTTAGACGACCCCACAGGTCCCTTTGGAAACAAGGCGCTTGGCGAGCCGCCGGCCATACCGGTTGCGCCGGCTGTGCGCAACGCTGTGCTGAACGCCACAGGCGTGGCAGTGGACAGTCTGCCCATGGACCCGCAGAAGATGGTGAAGCATTTCAAAGAAGCAGGATTAATATAGAAAGGGCGGTGAAACAGCATGTATGATATAGAAAAATTTTATCAGGCAGCAGATGTGGAAGATGCGGTGCGCGCCCTAGTGGAAGACCCTGAGGCAGTGGTCATCTCCGGAGGCAGCGATGTGCTGATAAAAATCAGGGAAGGAAAGCTGGCAGGCTGTTCCCTGGTAAGCATTCACGGAATTAAGGAACTGGAAGGCATAAGAATGGAGGAGGACGGAACCATTGTCATTGGCCCGGCCACCACATTTTCCCATATAACCAATAACAGCATCATACAGAAGCACATTCCCATGCTGGGAGATGCAGTGGATATGGCAGGCGGTCCCCAGCTGCGCAATATCGGGACCATTGGCGGCAATGTGTGCAATGGCGTGACCAGCGCCGACAGTGCCAGCAGCCTGTGCTGTCTGGACGCGGTTTTGGTCCTTAAGGGGCCGGACGGCGTCAGGGAGGTGCCCATCAGCCAGTGGTACACAGGACCGGGAAGGACTGTGAGGAACCATGACGAAGTTCTGACGGCCATCCGGATAAAGAAAGAGAACTACCAGGGCTACGGCGGACATTACATTAAATATGGCAAGAGGAACGCCATGGAGATTGCCACCCTGGGATGCGCTGTCAGCGTGAAGCTGTCAGAGGATAAGAAACACATCCAGGATATCCGTCTGGGATACGGCGTGGCTGCGCCCACCCCAATCCGCTGTCATAAGACAGAGGAGGCTGTAAAGGGAATGGAGACAGGGGAGGCCCTGGCCCAGGCTGTGGGAAAGGGTGCTCTGGAGGAAGTAAATCCTCGTTCCAGCTGGAGGGCTTCCAAGGAGTTCCGGCTTCAGCTGGTGGAAGAGCTGGGCAGACGTGCCGTAAGGCAGGCCGTAATCAATGCAGGAGGTGAGTGGGATGCTTAATATTGTGCATATGACTGTTAATGGAAAAGAAGTGGAGTTGGCAGTGGACCCAAGAGAATCCCTACTGGAAACCCTGCGGAACCGTCTGGGGCTGACCAGCGTGAAAAAGGGCTGTGAAGTAGGAGAGTGCGGCGCCTGCACGGTGCTGGTGGACGGAGAGGCCATAGACAGCTGCATCTACCTGACCATGTGGGCGGAAGGCCGCAGTATCATGACCGTGGAAGGGTTAAAGGGGCCAAACGGCGAACTGAGTCCCATCCAGAAGGCATTTATCGAGGAAGCAGCTGTACAGTGCGGCTTCTGTACGCCGGGATTAATCATGACAGCGGTGGAGATTGTAGGTACCGGAAAGCGGTATAACCGCGATGAACTGCGCAAGCTCATATCCGGACATCTGTGCAGGTGCACGGGATATGAAAACATCCTTAACGCCATGGAACGGATTGTGGAGGAGACGTATAAGGTAGTGGGGAAATAAGGGGGGATGTATCCGGAACGCAAAGAAGGTATTAAAACGCAGGTGTGGTGAAGGCGGCAGCCCTGAGGAAGCTGCGGTCAGCACCTGGATATATAAGGGTTTTAGGATAAGAAACCAAAGACCATAGTGAAAAGAGAGGCTCCGGGGATTGAACGGGGCCTTTCTTTTTACTATGGCGGGTTACAAACCTTGGAAGAACGGATTAAAAAAGTAAATAAAATAAACCAGTTGAAAATTTACGTATTTTAGGTAAAATAGGAGGGGCATTATTTGCATTTTAGTATGTATACAACTGGTCTTGCAATGACATTTATGTTAACATATAGGTAGGCCCTGATGGTTGCGGAGGAGACAAAGAGAAGGTGATTCTCTTTGAATATGGGATGATAGGTGAGCATGAGTCATGTTTGATATAACGTCGGATAAGGTATATGTAAAAACCTTTGGTGGGTTTGATTTGTATTATAAAGGTGAGCTGATATACTTTTCCAGCAGCAAAGCCAAAGAACTTCTCGCAGTACTTGTGGACTGGAGCGGTAAGGAAGTAACATTATCTCACCTGGCTGAAATTTTAAATGAAGGAGAACGGGATGAGACTGCAGCCAAGCAGGCGGTCCATTTAGCGTGGCATAGACTGAAGCAGACCCTGAAGAAATATGGGATTGAGAAAATCGTTGTAAAGGGCAGGGGAACCTATGCCGTTAATAAGGAAGCAGTGGTCTGCGACAGCTACGATATGGTCCGGCAGGTCAAGGGGGCGTCTAACTTTTTTGTTGGGGAGTATATGCCGGAGTATAGCTGGGCCGAGGTTACGCTGTCGAATTTGATAAGGGATTATTTTGATGAAGGAGAATCGGGGGATAAATTTAAATAAGAGTGGTTGACCAGTATTCAGAAAGAGGTGTTCCGTAATGGATGCCTCTTTTTTGTTGTATTAAATGAAATCATATGACCAGTTTCATGATATGACGGTATAAATGCATTCTTCCGGGGTTTGTGTCCCCCCCTCAGATTGGCAGGAATTGGTAATAATGATATGATGATTCAACACATGAAACTTAGATTTCAGTGTATGGGGTGACTGTGTAAATGGGGAGAGACTGATGTATGGAGATGGCATGGAGATTGATTCTGTCAAGAATGGAACAAATTAAGGAAAAGCATATTGAGGTTTAAACACATCTAAGATAAACCACATAATTTGGATTATGTGGTTTTTTGAATTTTATTCCTGGTTTCCTGTTCATGTTATATATCCTTTGTTATTAAATGATTCATATAATTCTGCCTGCATGTCTGGTAACGTCATGAGACTGGCGTTAGTTTTATGCAATTTATAGATTGCTAAAATATATGAAAATTATACATAAAATGACAAAAATCCCATTTTATTACATATTGAAACGGTTTTGTAACGAATTTGAAAGCAATTGAGTGGTATATCCTTACAAAGAACAGTGGTATGCGGCTTGAAATAACGGGAGAAATAACGCTGATGGCAGAAACGGAGAATGCAACTATATTTATAAAGACCTTTGACGGATTTGATGTTTATGTAAACGGTAAAATGGTTTATTTTCCCAGCAGCAAAGCAAAAGAGATGCTTGCAATCATGGTCGAAAAACGTGGAAGCAGTGTTTCCTTATCCCAGATGACGTATCTGCTGTATGAAAACATTAAAGAGAGCACGGCGAAAAACAATTTAAGGGTTGTATATTATCGTCTTCGAATGAGTCTGATGGAATATGGAATTGAGAAAATACTGATAAAAAAACGAGGCAGCTATGCGGTGGATACAGAGCAGTTTGCCTGTGATTTTTATGAATTCATCAAGGGAAATCCGGAGTATATCACACTGTTTTCCGGAAGCTATATGCCTGAATATATATGGGCTGAGGACATGATGCCCTATCTGAAAAACCTGTACCGGAAATATAATGGGGTGATGATATGACGGGAATCATTGATATGCATGCACATATCCTTCCGGGAATTGATGACGGGTCCAGGGATTGGGATGAGAGCAGGAGGATGCTGGAAGAATCCTACAGGCAGGGAATCCGGTACATATTAGCCACACCTCACTACTCCAGGCGCGGTTTACCTTCCAATCTGTATGAACTGTCGGAACGTATGAAGGAGGAAGCACAGAAAATCGCGCCGGATTTCATGACGGGCCTGGGACAGGAGACCTATTATCACGAAGGATTGGTGGACCATCTCAGGACAGGGAAGGCCCTTACTTTAGAGGAAAGCCAATATGTGCTGGTGGAATTTGACCCCCTGGTGCCCTATGAGAAGATGTACCAGGCAATAAGGAAACTGACCATGGCCAGATATATACCAATTATAGCCCATGTGGAACGTTATGAATGTCTGAGAGAAGGGGCCAACCTGTCGGAACTGGCACAATGCGACTGCAGGCTGCAGATGAATTTTAGCAGTCTGAATGGAAAGGGTATATGGGATAAAGAGGTCCGCTGGTGCAGGAGACAGGTTATGGAGGGCAGAATTTTTTGCCTGGGAACTGATATGCACCGTATGGACTATAGAAAGCCGGATATTGAGGAGAGCTTTCGATGGTTGGTCAGACATCTGGAGGGGCGCAGGCTCCACAGCCTGCTGCGGGGGAATGCGAAGAAAATAATACTGAAAAGATAGTACGAATACTGAAAAGATAGCACGGTAAGATAACATGATTAAGAAGACAGGAGAACAGGAAGACGCATGGAAAAGACGTATGATGACAACGAGATTGAGATAGACCTCTTGGAATTGCTGGGGGAGTTCCGACGCAAGATATGGTTTATATTGGGAACCATTATATTGTTTGGAGGAGTGGCAGGCGCATTCAGCGCATTTGTACTTACCCCGCAGTATAAGTCCACTGCAATGGTTTATATTCTCTCAAAAGAAACCACGCTGACATCACTGGCTGACCTTCAGATAGGAAGCCAGCTGACCAAGGATTATAAAATCATCGTGACAAGCAGAAGGGTTCTGGGCCAGGTCATTGAAGATATGGAACTGGACCTTACATATAAAGATTTAGTAGAAAAAGTCACCATTGACAATCCTCAGGACACACGAATCCTTTCCATCTCTGTGGAGGACCCGGACCCAGCCATGGCAAAGCTAATCGCAGACAAGATTGCAACCACATCCTCTGATTATATTGGGGATATTATGGAGATGGTGCCGCCTAAACTGATTGAAGAGGGTGAGGTTCCCATACTCAAATCAAGTCCCAGCAACGTAAAGAATGCTTTGATTGGCGGTCTGCTGGGAGCCGTACTTGTATGCGGCGTTATCACTGTGAATGTGGTTATGAATGATACAATCCGCACTGAGGAAGATGTTACAAAGTACCTTGGGTTATCTGTCCTGGCATCTGTACCGGAACGGGAGGGGGAAAAGCCTGAGGATAAGGAGGCCATGATTTCCTCTAAATCAAGGAATAAGCCGGCAGTAGGGAAATCCAGAAAGAAGAAAAGGGGAGGCCATGTGTCATGAGACAGTTTGTTGCATTAAACAGGGAGATGAAGGATGACTATCACTATAATGAAGCCATCAAGACATTGAGGACCAATATACAGTTCTGCGGAAACGGCATCAAGACAATTATGCTGACCAGCTCTCTTCCTGATGAAGGAAAAAGTGATATCACATTTGCCCTGGCATCCTCTCTGTCCCAGATTGGAAAGAGAGTAGTGATGATAGATGCTGACATCCGCAAATCCGTTCTGGTTTCCCGTTATCAGCTGGAACGGGAGGTGGCCGGTCTGTCACAGTACTTAAGCGGACAGCGGTCTCTGGAGCATGTTCTTTATGATACAAATATAGAAAATCTCAGCATTATATTTGCAGGACCCTATTCGCCCAATCCGGCGGAGCTTTTGGAAGAAAGCTTATTTGGAGATATGATATGCAAGCTGCGGGAGCTGTATGACTATGTCATCATTGACACGCCTCCTATGGCCAACCTGATAGATGGGGCAATCGTGGCCCGCCAATGTGACGGAGCGGTGATGGTAGTTGAGAGCGGGTCCATAAGCTACCGTCTGGAGCAGAGGGTTAAGGGGCAGCTGGAAAAAAGCGGATGCCGAATTCTTGGGGTTGTGCTTAACAAGGTGAGCATGGAACGCAACGGATATTACAGCAAATACTATGGGCGCTATGGCAAATACGGGAAATATTCCAAATACGGTCATTACGGTAAATATGACAGGTACGAGAAGGCAGAGGTATGAGTTGGTTTCGAAACCATAAGCGGGCACTGTGCAGGGCTGCTGTGGGGGCAGCAGCAATTTCACTGACTTGTTTCATATGGACGGGGATGAATCTGTACCGGAACAGGAAAATCCTTGAAGCGGAGATTGCAGCCAGGAATTATGCAGACCTGGGAAATGGTCAGGGAAGCAGTCAGGAAAGTGGTCAGGATAACAGTCAGGATAACAGTCAGGACAACAGGCAGGTCAGCGGGCAATGGGACGAATGTCTCTTTGACAGGGACGTGGTTGAATATGACGGAAAACAGTACAGACGCAACAGCTATGTGAAGGCCATCCTGTGTATTGGCGTGGACCGGTCGGGAGAGATGACCGAGAAGACCACCACGGGATTTGGCGGACAGGCGGACGGGTTATTTCTTATAGCCCAGGATACGGCGAGGAATACCATAAAGATATTGATGATACCCCGGGATACAATGACTGATATTATGCTTACTGATTTGAGCGGAAATGAGCTGGGGAAAGATGTGCAGCACCTGACGCTGGCTTATGCTTATGGTGATGGGAGAGAGAAAAGCTGTCAATATATGGTGGACGCAGTATCAGAATTAATGGGAGGATTAGAGATAGAATGGTATATGGCAGCTGATACCAGTGTCATCCCTGTGCTGAATGATGAAATAGGGGGAGTCACCGTAACCATTGAGACAGGTGGAATGGAAACACGGGACCCAGCTCTGGCAAAGGGGGAAACTGTAACACTGAAAGGGAAGCAGGCGGAAGTGTTTGTCCGCTACCGGGATACGAATGTGGAACACTCAGCATTGTATCGTATGGACCAGCAGCAACAGTATATAAAAGGGTTTTTCCAGGCTGTCCAGAAGCATTCGGCTCAGGACAGCGGCCTGGTGGTAAGGCTGTTTGATAGGATTCAGGAATACATGGTCACTAATATGACTAAGGACCAGTATCTGAAAGTTGCCATGGACGCAGTGGCGGGGGGAAAACTGGGGGATGAGGATTTCTACACGGTTCCCGGGGAAGGTGTGGTAACCCTTCGGTTTGATGAATTTTATGCGGACCGGGAAGCACTGATACCCATACTGCTGGAATTATTTTACCGGGAGATTGGGTAAGCGGGGATGAAACGCCGCAGTATCCGGTGTTCGGAAGGAAAATGGGCGGCATCTGGCAGCCAGTGTGTGTAAACATGCAATATCCAGCATGAAACCATGCTGTTTATTGAATATAACTACTCTTAGGAGAGAAAGGAGAGGTGAAGGATATGAAAAAGAAATGCATAGCAGCTTTAGTGCTGGCAGTTGCTTTGGCTTCACAGCCTGTATGGGCATTCGCGGCAGGCAGTGCGTCCAGCAATGGTTCCATAAGTTCATCCAGCGGAAGCGATGGCAGTGGTTCCATCGGCTCGTCCATCAGCAACAAGAGCACTACAAGCTCAAAGTCCAACACCACAGTAACTGTGTCAGCTACTGGCGTCAAGACTACAGGTGCAACAACCAGTGCAAGCCCAACCGGCAGCACAATTGGCGTTGCAGTAGACACAGTAACAACCACAGGACAGCAGGTAACAACCAATTCCAAGGGAGAGGCTGTTATCGGCGATACTGCTGTTGCATTTGCAGACAGTGAGGCAGCAACCGCAGGTCTTCCTTCAGATGTGGTATCAGCTATTAATGATATCAATGCAGGAAAGCCGATAAATGAGGTTGTACAGGGCGTGGACCTGACGGGCTTTAATGCCTTGACAGGAACACACGCAATCATTACAAAGGATGCTGCTACAGGCGCTGTTAAGACAGGTCCTGTAGAGGTTTCCCTGTATGTGCCAAATCTGGTTGCAAATATCAGTAACGTACAGTTATTGTTCTATAACAATGCGACAGGGCAGTGGCAGTTGATTCCGGCTGTCAAGGTGGACCCGGTTACTAAGACGGTGGCTGTAAGTGTTCCGGGGTCTGGGACGTTATCGGTGGTGTATAAGTAGCAGCATTAACTAAATGCTGGCCGGGGGTAATAGATGGCGAAGGCCGCGCCCCCGGTCTTTACAGAAAGATGCATGGAGAAAAATAATAAATAAAGATAACTTACAAGTTTCTGCTGTGCGTAGTGAATTGGAGGAAGTCCAACAAATCTTCAATTTTGTACAGATGGCAGAAAAATATTTTAAGCCCAAAATAGAATGCTTATTTCATGTGTTTTAAAACGACCAAAGAAAAGGGAGAATTAGTATGAATATTCCACAGCAACGACTTGATAGAGGGTATGAAAAGTATAGGGAAGAATATGAGGCGAAGGCAATTGAGGTACTTCAATCTGGTTGGTATGTACTAGGAAAACAGGTAGAAGCATTCGAAAATGAATTTGCTGCTTATGCTAATGCTAGATACTGTAGAGGTTTGGCGAGCGGTCTTGATGCGTTACAGATTGCTTTTAGGGCATTAAAGATTGGTCCGGAAGATGAAGTATTAGTCCAGGGAAATACATATATCGCAAGCATTATGGGAATTACCATGAACGGTGCAACACCAGTATTTATTGAACCGGATGAATACGACTTAATTGATGCCTCAAGGCTGGAATCTGCAATTACAGATAGAACCAAAGCTATTCTTGTAGTGCATTTATATGGGCAGGCAAGCAATATGACTTCTATAATGAAAGTGGCTAAAAAATATAATTTAAGGGTGGTTGAAGATTGTGCACAGTCACATGGTGCGATGTGGGAAGAGAGACAAACAGGTACATTTGGCGATTTTGGATGTTTTTCATTTTATCCATCAAAGAATTTGGGGGCGTTTGGAGATGGAGGAGCGATAATTACGAATGATGCTGATTTGGCTGATGAGGTTAGAATTCTTCGGAATTATGGAAGCGAGAAACGCTATTACAATAAATACATAGGTTACAATTCTCGACTAGACGAGATACAAGCTGGTTTGTTACGCATAAAACTCTCACACTTAGAAGAGTTAACTACAGAACGTAAGAATATAGCTAAGAAGTACAATGAAGGAATAACGAATGCATTGATTAAAAAACCTGAAGTAAGAACTGGTGCAACACATGTTTATCATCAATATGTAATTCATTGTGAAAAAAGAGACGAATTAAGATGTTTACTCGCATCACAAGGAATAGGCGCAATCATTCACTATCCAATACCACCGCATATGCAAGAATGTTATAGATACTTGGGATTTAAAGAGGGGGATTATCCGATAACAGAACGATATGCAAAGGAAGTTTTAAGTTTACCTCTATATAATGGAATGACGGATAATGAAATTCAGACAGTTATAGAGGTGATAAATAGATTCTCATAGTTAAAAATTGGTTAAGGGGGCATTTTGAGAATGGAGAAAGAAACAATCTTAAGTCAGGTGAAAATGCTTGAATTTACGAAAAAAGGTGACCTTAGAGGGAACATGGTTATTGCTGAGGGAAATTATGATGTTCCTTTCGATATCAAAAGAATCTTCTTTATCTATGGTTCGTCAGACGATGTTGTACGAGGTCAGCATGCAAATCTAAAAACAGAATTTGTTCTAATAAACGTGGCAGGAACCAGTAAAGTTAGGATTATGGATGGTAAGGGTAATGAAATAGTCCATTATCTTAACAGACCCTATATAGGCTTATATCTTCCCAATATGCTTTGGAAGGAAATGTATGATTTCAGTGAAGATTCGGTTTTACTGGTATTATGTAGTGAGCATTATGACCAAACTGAATATATTAGAGATTTCAAACAGTATATCGAAATAATGACTGGTAAGAAAGGGTTGTAAAATGATATCCGATGAAACGATAGTTGGAAACAAAAATTTGTTTTCATTTGAAGAAGAGTGTATTGTGGAACATCTTCGTAAAGAGAATCTCTCTCATGCTAATGAGATAGCACGACCTGTATGTCCTAAAGATACTTTGTATACTCGATATATTAAAAGAATTCTAGATATTTTGATTTCTTTGCCATTAGTAATTATTTTGTTGCCGCTTAATGTTGTCTTTGCTCTCTGTACATTTTTTGATGTGGGACATCCTATTTTTTATAAACAGACACGCATTGGCAGACATGGAAAACAATTTATCATGGTTAAGTTTAGAAATATGAATGAAAAAAAAGATGAGAATGGAAGGTTGCTTCCACCATCTCAGCGGGTGACAAAGTTTGGACGTATAATGAGAAAATATTCTTTGGATGAGCTTCTTAACTTTTGGTGCGTGTTAAAAGGCGATATGTCAATTATAGGTCCAAGACCATCACCTGTTTTTATATATGAAAGAATGACGGATAGACACAAACAAAGGACAGCATTGAGGCCTGGTTTGGAATGTCCACGTGTTATTAAGGTTACTGACGATGATTTATGTAAATACCATCACACTTATGAAAACGATATATGGTATATCGAAAATGTGAGCTTCATGACAGATATTAAAATGTGTTGTCTGCTGGTAAAGATGGTTTTCGATTTGAAGAAGCGAGAAGGTCAAGCCAAAGGACAAGGTGTGAGTTATTTTATTGGTTATGATAAAGATGGTTTTGCCATTAGTATGAATAAATACAAAGAGCGTTATGCCCGCGGCATTGAAAATAGTTTAGCGAATGGAGACATTGTATGAAATCAGTTGTTCTCGTTACGGCGATAGGGACAATGGCATCAACAACAATTATTTCAAAGTTGAAAGAGACGAATGAATACTACATTATAGGAGCTGATATTTTTCCACGAAATGAGGTTGCAACTGCAAAAGATGTAAATGAATTTTATAGTTTTCCTTCTGCGATAGAAAATTTTAAAGGTTTTGTATGTTTTGTTCTAGATTTCTGTAAAAAGAAAAAGGTGAATTTTTATTTCCCAACAATAGATGAAGAGGTTGTTAACCTATCAAATCACAGAGATTTGTTTTATGAGATAGGAGTGCGTTTGTGCATTCCAAATTATGACCTGGTGGAATGCTGTCATTATAAGGATAGATTTGTATCTTACATACATAAAGAGTTTCCGGAATTGTATATTAAAACATTTGATAGATTAGAAAATATTCCCGAAGAGGAGTTTCCAATCTATATTAAGCCTGTTGAAGGAAGGGCTAGTAATGATTGTAGAAGATTTGATTCAAAAAGGATGGCAGAAGAGTTTATTACAGGTACTGGATATAAGCCTAACGCTTATGTGATTCAGAAGTATACTGAAGGAACTATTTTTACAGTAGACCTCATCAGAAATTCAGCAACAGGACAAAAAGAGCAGGTCCAGCGAAAGGAGCTTCTACGAAATGGTAACGGATGTGGTATTGCGGTGGAAATAGTAAATGATGAAATACTCAAATCTATATGTAACGATTTAATGTTAAGTCTAAATTTACATGGCGTTGTTAATGCTGAATTTTTTTTGACAAATATGGGTTATAAAATTATTGAAATAAATCCAAGGTTTTCTGCTGGTTGTGGGTTTACATGTATGGCAGGTTGTAATCTTGTATTAAATGCATTGATGATAGCGGACAGTAAGATTTGTGACTTTGGAAAGATTACTTATGGTAAGCACTATGCAAAGCGGTATGAGATATATCAGTTAGATTGATAAGCTGTCAAAAAAATGGCAAGGATAATCGTGGAAGGGCGGTCGAAAACAATGTTGGATGTTAGTTTATGCGATAAGAAAATATTATTATTAGGTGGTATAAATACTACCGCTGATTTGATTCATTTGGCGCATCGTAATAGGGTGAAGGTAGGGGTGGCAGATTATAATAAAAATACGTATGTAAAAGGGCTGGCGGATTATGTACATGATGTTAGTGCAGTCGATGAAGACGCAATAGTTAAGCTTTTTATAAATGAAGGATATGATGGAATTATATCTGCGTTCAATGAGCGATTGGGACCGGTTGTCAGCAGAATTGGTGATAAACTTCAGAAACCAGTACCATTTACAGTTAATCAGCTTCGGATGAGTACAAATAAAAAATATTTTAAGCAAATGTGTATAAAATTTGGTGTTCCTGTTCCAAAGGAATATTTTATTACTAGTATAAAGGATATTCGAGAATCAGATATAGACTATCCTGTAATTATTAAGCCTGTGGACGGCTCAAGTTCTGTAGGCGTTACGCCTTGCTATTCTGCAGTGGAATTAGAAAAGGGTTTCCAAAAGGCAAAAAGATTGTCAAAATCAGGGGATGTTATTGTTGAACAGTACCTTCCTTATGATGAAATCAATTTGACATATATAGCCCAGAATGGAGATATACAATTAGCGGCTATTCATGATAGATATTTTAACACTACACAAAAAAGTGCCACTAAGGCACCGGATTTATATATTTATCCTTCACGCTATACACCACTTTTTTTGCAAAAATATAACAATATAATTCTCAATATGTTAAAAGAAATAGGTATAAAAAATGGGTCCTTGTTTATACAGGCGATTATAAACGGAGATGAACTTTTTTGCTATGAGGCGGGAATAAGACTAAATGGATGTAAGACATATCAAATTCTTGAGTATGAGAATGATTTCAATACATTTGAAAGATTGATGGAATTTGCTTTAATAGGTAGTATGGGAAAGAAAACACACTTCAACCCTAGATTTAAGCGATGGTATGCGACACTTAATGTTTTAGGACAGCCGGGAGCTACTATAGGTGGCTTTGGGGGGATTGAAGCATTGGAGAGCTATCCTTGGTTAATTCATATTGCGAGACGAAATAGAGTTGGCGATACAATTCCAGAAGATTCGGCAGGTACTTTAGTACAAGATACTACCAGAATACATTTATATGCTGATACAAAAGAGGAATTGATTGAAAGAATTGATAAGGTGAATGAATTGTATAAAATTTATGATTTAGATGGGAACAACATAATTTTAACACCTCATGATACACAGGAAGTTCTTCATAAACTGGACTATTGTTTGTAAAGATGCAGAATACGGATACATAACAATATTTCAAATTTTTAAGAAATGGAGGAGTGTAATGTTTTAAATGAAAAAGATATTATTGACGGGCGCTAATGGAATGTTGGGGGCGAAAATAATCAAAATATTAATTAAAACAACAGACTATGATATTTTAGCTATTGCATCATCAGAGGATAGATTGAAGGCTGTGTTGGAACAAGAAGAAATAGCTGGAAAGGAAAGGATTACTTTTTTGTCAAATGAGGATTTCCTTTCAAATAGTAGTATTGTTTCTGAAATATATGGGGGTATACATCTTGCATTTTCACGGAGGCTGAGACCTGAAAAAGAAATTGCAGCGAGTATTGACTACAGCTTAAAGATATTTGACCGATTGTTATGCATGAATGTAAAACGTGTTATAAACGTTTCAACTCAAGGAATATATGGTTCAGTTAAGGAAATACGATATGAAGGTATGAGTCCAGCGCCAGACAACCATTATACAATGGCCAAATATGCGACAGAAATTATTTTTAATAAGTGTTTTTTTGATTCGAAAGTAAAGGATTATACTAATGTTAGATTGGATAAAGTAGCACAAAGCAGCAGTTTTATTAAAGCATTGTGTAATCAGGCTTTAAATGGAACAATTCATTTAAGAGGTGGAGAACAAATTTTTTCTTTTATTGACGCTAGAGATGCTGCTGCTGGAATCGTTACATTACTATTTAGTAAGGAGGGGTGGGATAGAGTTTATAATTTAGGGTGGAATAGAAAAACATATAATTTAATTGAGGTTGCGAATATTATAGCAAGCGCCGCTATACAGTTAGGCTATGGTGTTCCAGAAATAAAACTTGAAAAACAAAATATTGAGCTTTGGTCAGGAATGGATTCAAGTCGGTTCATGAATCATACAAAGTGGAACCCCAGGTATACTCTTTATGATTCTGTTATAGATGTGATGGGAACGTATGAAAGGTGAGAAATAATTTATGGAATGGCCAGTTAGAGTACTTCAAATAACAATAGGAGATGGAACATTTAGTGGAATTGCCAATTTTTTATATTCGTTTTATTCACATATGAATCATGAAAAGGTGAGATTCGATTTTTTATATTGCGGTGAAAATTCGCTGGCATCTAAAATGGGCAGTTCAGTGCTTAGGGATTCAAAGATTACTACGTTACATGTGATGAAGCGAAATAATAACGGTTTTAAAGAGTATTACAGTTTGATAAAAGAATTACGCAGATACTTTGAAGATAATAGATATCATATTATTCATATTAATTCAAGTAATTTGTTTGTGAATACTTGTATTACATGCATGTGCCATAAAAAAAATATATGTATAGGTCATTCACATAATACTAAGTCTCCAATAGAATACAGTTCTTTTATAAAAAAACAAATAAAAAAAACTGTTCGTATACCTTGCCAAAAATATATAGTGGAAAAAGATAACTGGTTATTAGCTTGTTCGACACAAGCTGGAGAATACCTATACAGCGAAAAGGCAGTTCAAGGTCCTAAATTCAAGGTTATTAATAATGCAATCGACATTAACAAATATATATATAATCCGATGAAGAGGAAATTATTACGAACCAATGATAAGATAATTTTTGGTACCGTGGGGCGATTAACTAATCAAAAAAATCCATTATTTTTGATTGATATTTTTAATGAAATCCACAAAAAAAATGGAAATACAATGCTGTGGCTGGTAGGAGATGGTGAGCTGAGGCATGAAGTAGAGGAGAAAGTTAAACATCTTGGATTGAACAACGATATTGTGATTATGGGGGTTAGAAATGATATTGCTGACCTTATGCAGGCAATGGATATTTTTTTATTACCTTCGCTATATGAGGGATTAGCCTTTGTTTTAATAGAAGCTCAGGCAGCAGGACTTCCAATTTTTGTATCAGACAGTGTGACGAAAGAGGCTAAAGTTACGAATTTGTTGGAATATATACCATTAAGTATTGGGGCAAAGGAGTGGGCGGATATAATACTCTCTAAGCTTGAGAATATCCCAGAGAGAAGAAACACAGGAGAACAATTAATAAAAGCTGGATTTGATATTTGTACTGAAGCAAAAAAGTTGGAAGAGTTTTATATATCTTTGATGGTCTGATGTGTTGACATAAAGATTTGCTGGGTAGGTAGGAATGATTTTTATTAGAAGATTTATAACAAACATATATGTATATGTAAAGATGTTATGCATGTTATTACATAAAAAGGAAGAAAATAAACGTATTCTTCTTATTATTGATGGACTTATTGGAGACATAGTTCTAGTACAGGATTTTTTAAAAGAATGTAATAGATATTTGCATGAAGAGAAAGGGTACTCGGTAGACCTATTTTTTTCAAAGTCTTTTGTAAAAGAGTTTTATTTGGAATGCTGTGAAATTTATGATTTGAATGTCCTGGATATATGTTTCGAAAAAAAGAATACAGAATTATTGGATATGATGCGTGTACTGCATTATTTTAAGAACAAAAAATATGAATATGTTCTAAATCCTTTGCCAAAACATAAAGGTGATAAATTGGTTGGCTGTATTAATGGTAAGTATAAACTGGCCGTAAGAGACGATATGATTATCAAAGGGAGAAGAATTAGTAATCTTTTTAGAAGATTGGCATATAGCGACACTATAGTTGTAGATAAAACGGAAATGGAATTTTGCAGATTCAAAAGAATAATGTCATTTTTAGGAGATTGTGAATATAAAACTGGAATTCCTGTTATAAAAAAAGAATCTTGCTTTAAATATGCAAAATTCTATTGTGTTTTTGCGGTTGGCGCATCAGAAGCAGGCAAAAAATATGCCAAAGACCGTTTTGTCGCTTTAGCTAACTATATTGAAAAGATGACTGATTTAACCATCATTTTTGTAGGAGCAAAATCTGACTTAGAGGATACAGAGTATATAATCGGAAAAGTTCATGCTGAAGGCAGAACTATAAATTTGACAGGTAAAACCAACTATCAAGAATGGGTGAATATTATTGCCTCAGCTAGATTTGTCATAGGAAATGATAGTGCTTCGGTTCATATAGCTGCGGCTACAGGTGTAAAGGCGATTTGTATAGTTGGAAAATGGCAATATAAAAGATTTTATCCATATATTTTGGATATAGCCGACAAAAATATCCCGGTACCAATATTTTGTGAAACTAAATTACCATGTGAGAATTGTGGCAAAGTTATTGATTTGATGCCAAATTCTAGTTGCAAAATGACCCTTACAAATCATAAAAGTTATGACTGTGTAGCTGAAATCAGAGTGGAACAGATTATTGAACAAATAGATGTTTTTTTATCTGAAATCACTATGCCAAATAATTAGCATAACACGATTATGATTAGGGAGGATGGATTTGATGTAATGAAACTGGAAACTAAAAGATTTAAAGCAATATTTAAAATAAATATAACATATACACAGATTATTTTGATGTTTTTGATTTTTCCTTTAATATCACCAGAAGGATTATTATCGTTGCACCCTTTTTTTTATAATTTGGTTTATCTATATTTCCGAACAGTTGTATTTATTATAATTGGTTTGATTTGGTTACTTAAGTCAAATCATAAGAAAATTGAAAAATTAGCTCTGGTTACTATCTTATTTGTTATGGATGCTTTTGTAACAACCATTGCTAATAACGGAAATTTAGTTCAGGCATATATTTCATTTATGCCATGTGTGATGACTTGTTTAATTATTGATTCTATTAAAAATGATATAGATTTAGTCATTAACAGCTTTTTACTTATCTTGGAATTTTGGATTTATGTTAATCTGATATATATGATTCTTTACCCAACAGGTATGTACTATGTAGAATCAAATAATTCATATTTAGCCTGGATTTTTGGATATAAAAGCTCCTTTCAGTATTATATTTTACCTGTGATGTGCTTCGAATGGATAAATTATAAATATCGTAGTCAGAAAGTGAGAATGATTTTATTGGTTTTAACATGTTGTGTCGAGACGATAATATCCCACAATATGATGCTTCTTGTTGGCGTAATTGTTTTATTGTTTTTTTTGCTTTTGAATTTGTTTAAATTTGAAAAAGTATTTAATATGAGAAATTATTTATTAGTGGTTTTGCTTGCAAATATAATGTTTATATTTATGACTGCATGGTTGGTTAATTCGACCTTGGGGATGACGGTGTTAGGGTGGTTAGGGAAGTCCGGAAACTTATCATATAGAGTTATAATTTGGCCTAAGACTTTAAAATATATTCAGGAAAAGATAATATATGGAAACGGGATATTAGATAATGGTACTAGAACCATAATGTATGGACTGCGGGGAGTTGTTCATTCTCACAATCAACTTTTAGAGATAACTTTTATTGGTGGGATTACAATGTTATTTATATATGTATTGATAAACCTTCTGATTACGAAACGTTTAATGGAAAACAAAGAATTAGAATCATCCCGGATACTTTCATTATCCATATTTGTTGTGTATTTGATGGTGGTAGTTGAAATTTTCACTAGGCATAGTGGAGCTTCTATATGGGCGATGTTATTTTGCGCATATTTTTGTAAATATGTGGATATGGCTTTTAAAAGAAGATATAGAAAAGGTTAAAAGATAATTTATGAATATACATATTACAAATAAAGATTATCTATGGAGTTATGCAGGAGTTTTTTTATCTTTGCTGGCAAATGTAATTATGACCCCCTTTGTTATGTATTTTTTAGATGGAAATAGTTTTGGGTTGTGGGGAGTTTTTCAAAGTCTGTCAGCAATCACAACATTATTTGATTTTGGCTTTTCAACTACATTTTCCCGAAATATAAATTATTGTTGGAATGGGGCTGATAGGCTTATTAAAAATGGGATAATTTGTTCCGAGTCTTCAAAACCAAATTTTTACCTAATGAAAGAAACGATGAAGGCATGTAGAATTGTATTTTTAATGCTTGCATCACTTGCATTTATTCTGTTATCAACAATAGGAACTCTATATATTGACTATATATCTTTTTCTATAGAAGGACAGACACCAGTCATTTCTTGGTTTATATATTCGCTTGCGATTTTTTTGAATCTGTACTTTGGTTATTATGGTTCCTTTTTAAGAGGAGTTGGGGCTATCTCTGACGTTAATAAAGCTACTGTTTTATCAAGACTTACGCAAATAATATTGACAATCTTTCTTCTTTGGCTGGGATATGGATTAGTGGGTATAAGTGTGGCCTATTTAGTTTATGGTACATTATTTCGCCAATTGGCTAAAATTAGATTTTACAGGTTTAAAGGAATTGGAGAAGGTCTGAAGAAAATAACTGTATTTTTACCCAGAAAAGAGATACAGAGTATTTTTCTTGTTGTATGGCACAATGCATGGCGTGAAGGTTTGGTTTCTCTATCAAATTATTTAGCTAATCAATCTTGTACCATTATTAATTCATTATATATGCCTTTAACTCAAACCGGCGCATATTCATTAGCAGTTCAAATCGCATCAGCCATTTCACAAATTTCAGCTGTTATGTATACTGCAAATCAGCCAGTACTGCAATCAGTATGCATTAACAATGATACTGAGAAAGAAAAAAGAACAATGTCCTTGATAATTGTTTCATTTACATTTCTCAACATAGTAGGATTATTCTTTACTGTAACGATTGGCTTACCATTGCTTCGTTTTATACGCCCTGAAGCAGTTGTAAGTATAAGCGTAATGTTAGGAATTGGGTTATACCAGTTTATTTTAAAATTTAGAAATTGCTATACATCATATTTTTCATGTACAAACAGAATACCATATGTCAAAGCATTTCTGATGTCTTCAATTGGCTGTGTTATGTTAGCAATAATATGCATGGGTTATTTTAGCTGGGGAGTATGGGGACTTATCGGGTCTCAATTGATAAGTCAGGGGGTATATAATGCCTGGGCTTGGACAAGAAAGGCTCACCAAGAGATGAAATTATCATTTCAGGATACAATAACACTGGGGTCAGATGAATTGAGAAAAATCTTGTTAGATTTTTTTAGAAGAAGAGGTAAAAAATGATTGATTCAAAGCGTATTTTAGTAATTGGTGATGTTATGATGGATGTTTACTATGAGGGCGAGGTCAATAGAATATCACCGGAGGCACCAGTGCCGATTTTCATGAAAAAATCTGAGAGAAATGTACTTGGGGGAGCTGCTAATGTCGCAGCCAATTTAATTGCAGCCAATCAACAAGTTTCAATGATGACAATAATTGGTGACGACAGTGTAGGTGCAGAAATTATCCGAAAGCTAAAAGATGCATCTATAGATACCCGATTTGTTATTCGGACAAAACGCCATACAACTACAAAAGTTCGTTTTATTGCCAGTAATAATCAACAAGTAATGAGACTGGATGAAGAGGATACTTTTTCTATAACCTCAGAGGAATGTGAGAAATTTTTACTTATGCTAAAAGATGAAATTGGTCAGTTCGATTTGGTAGTTTTTTCAGATTATTTGAAAGGATTACTTACATATGATTTTACACAGGGGGTTATAAAGATTGCTAAAGAAGTCGGAATTAAGGTTTTTATAGATGTAAAAGATTCTAATGTTGCTAAATATAAAGGGGCTTATTTATTAAAACCCAATCAAAAGGAACTTCATGTGTTGACTGGGCTTCCAGTCGAAACTGAAGAAGAAATAATTATTGCATCTCAGGAATTGAGGAGAAATTCAGCATGCCAATTTGTCTTGGCAACTTGTGGCTCAAAGGGGATGAGATTGGTGGGAGATAAAGAAGTTTTTATAGTAAATTCAGTAGGCAAAGAAGTATTTGATGTGACAGGTGCGGGAGATACAACGATATCCTATTTATGTGCATGTGCTGCAAATAATATGGACCTAAAAAGGGCCGTTGAAATTGCTAATTATGCGGCTGGTTTACAGGTGGCTAAAGTAGGTACATCAGCCGTTTATGTGGATGAAGTTCTCGAGGTTGTTAGGAATGAAAAAGAAGGGGTGATTCACAAACTGGTTGATTATAAAAAAGCAAAAGATATAAGAAAAATTCATGAAAAAAGGCAAATTGTTTTTACAAATGGATGTTTCGATATTCTACATGTAGGTCACATTAGATATTTACAGGAAGCATCTAAATTAGGTGATTTGCTTATTGTAGGATTAAATAGTGATAGTTCGGTAAAAAGATTAAAAGGTGATAATCGTCCAATTAATACTGAGCGTGAGCGAGCGGAGATATTATGCGCATTAGAATATGTAGATTATGTTATTTTATTTGATGAAGATACTCCATATGAATTGATTAAAGTGATACAACCGGATGTTTTGGTAAAGGGAAATGATTATAAACCAAATGAAGTTGTTGGAAGAGATATAGTTGAAGCCAGGGGTGGAAGATTAGAGTTAATAAAAGTTGTCAAAGGTAAATCTACAACTAACATAGTTGACAGAATTATTTCTATTCACTGAATAAATAGAAAGACAAATAAGATTCATGATTAAGTTAATAAACAACGGAGAGTTGGTTTAATGACAGTTGCAAAAAAATACAATTATTACGCTTCAGGGATATAGAGCAGTAGCATTTTTGTTAGTATTTTTGTCTCATGTGGAAGTTGTGAGTAGACCACAGCCATCCGGCACTGGGCTCAAGTGTATGGCGAATTAAGTATCATGTACGAAGGACGGCTTCCGGAGTAATCGAACATGACCGAATAACAGGCGGATTTACCGCCTGCTGTTGATATGCCTTTTTGTAACTGTTATATATATAGCAAGGGCGAAAAGCCCATTTTGAGACTTTTCACCCTTTATTATCATAGAAGAATCTTATCTACAGACTTTTCTTCATACTCTCGTAGAATATCTAAGGGCTACAGCTTTGAAGCCATCCTTACCTGCCTGGTATTCAGCTACATCGGTTATTTTAACGGCCATGGCATGTCGCTGGCCGTAATGTTTCAGGGCATCACTGCTTCCTTCCTTATCAGGGTGCCTCTGTCCTACCTGTTCAGTCTGAAAGAGGGGGCCAGTCTCTTTGATATTGGTCTTGCTGTGCCGGCGGCATCGGTTTATGGAATCATATTCTTTACCGTGTGCTATGTGCGGCATTTGCGGAAGAATGGCAGATGCCGTGCATAGCAGGGGATTTGCGGCTTTCTTTTTTCCTATTTTCTGGACTCCCTGTATTTGCGGAGAAATTCCAGCTGTGCTTCATCGTCAGCCTCCCTGTCATAGGGTGCTGAGCCTGCCACAAAGCAGCAGACCAGTATGGACAGAACAGTCAGTATGAGGAATATGATGAGTATAATCATGTCAGGTCCTTTCTATCAATGTACATTGATAAAGATACAGCTGTTAACATGGAATAATGGGTCTTTTATCTTACTGTCTCACTTATAGTTTATCCGTTTTTTCGTTCTTATGTTCATGGAAAATAAAAGAAAAATCCCTGAAACACCGGAAATGACTCATATTTCATATCAAACCGGTATTCAGGGATTTTTCATATTATAACCTACTTCTCATCGCAAACCTGAAAAATATAGAATTTCAAATAATAGGACTCATCCGCTGCCCACAAAATGGGATGGTCTGCTGCCTGGGTCCTGTACTCCACCTGTCTGAGCCGCTTGTGTACATTGCCGGCTGCCTCCCGTATGGTTTTGGTAAACAGTTCCGGGTCCATGAAGTGGGAGCAGGAGCAGGTGGCCAGATAGCCGCCGTCCTTAACCAGCTTCATGCCTCTCAGGTTGATTTCGCGGTAGCCCTTGACTGCATTTTTAATGGAATTTCTGGACTTCGTAAATGCAGGCGGGTCCAGGATAACCACGTCGTATTTATTGCCTTCCTGCTCCAGCCTGGGAAGAAGGTCGAAGACATCGGCACACTCAAACTGAACCTGCTTTGTCAGACCGTTGAGGGCCGCATTTTCCCTGGCCTGGTTTACTGCCAGCTCCGAGGCGTCTACACCCAGCACATGAGCGGACCCCGCCAGACCGGCGTTAAGGGCAAAGGAACCGGTGTGGGTGAAACAGTCCAGCACCTGCTCCGGCTTGATGCGGCGGCAGAGATTCTGGACTGCCAGCCTGTTGTACTTCTGGTCCAGGAAGAAACCGGTTTTCTGGCCATCCTCCACATCCACCATATACCGGACCCCATTTTCCTGGATTTCCACCTTGGTGTCAAATGCTTCTCCGATGAATCCTTTATGGCGCTCCATTCCCTCCTGCAGCCGGACCTTGGCGTCGCTGCGCTCGTATACGCCCCGGATGTTTACTCCGTCCTCTGCCATGACCTTTCTGAGCTTGTCCACAATGACCGGCTTCAAGCGGTCGATTCCCAGGGCCAGGGATTCCACCACCAGCACATCTGAAAATTTGTCTATGACAATACCGGGCAAAAAATCGGCCTCTCCGAATATGACGCGGCAGCTGGAGGTGTCGGTCACCGCCTTCCTGTAATCCCAGGCATTGCGTACCCGCATTTCCAGAAAATCGCTGTCAATGACCGTATCCTTCCTGCGGGACATCATGCGGACCGTCAGCTTGGACCGGGTGTTGATGAAGCCGGTGCCAAGGGGATATCCGTCAAAGTCCTCCACTGTCACCATGTCGCCGTTTTCAAATGCTCCACTGATACTCTCTATCTCATTGTCGTAAATCCATGCGCCTCCGGCCTTCAGGGAACGTCCCTGCCCTTTGCGGATACGGACAATTGCTTTTGGGCTGTATTCAATTCGTGCTTCCATTGTATTCTCCTGTTTTCTGTTGTGATTTATTTCCCATCATATCATAACATGGAGAAAAATTCATCCGGTTTATGGCCATACATGACACTATATATTAAGAAATTATCTATAGGAAATGGTAACTGTTCAGACGGCATTATACGTAGGGGTCGATTTCCAGGACACCAATTCCCTTGGTAATGATGTGTTCTGTCAGCTTTGCCATCTGTTCCGGCGTTTCTTTGAGGCCGGTCTGGAGCCAGTACTGTACCAGGCCGATGCACCCTGATACGATGAAGGAGAAGAAGGCGTCAAAAGCAGCAGCATTGCCGGAGCGGAATACTTCCATCCAGTCCTTCAGGCATTTTTCACGTATAAGCTGTTTCAGACGGTTTAGAAAATTCAAGTCTCCGTTCTCACCCAGAAGAATCTCAATCAGGTCCGCATTATCATATACTAAGGAATATATTTCATTGAATATGACGGATGGACGCTGTTTTAAATCCACAGCTCCGTGCTTACAGACCAATTGGTTGAAATCTTCCTGGAGTTCTGCTTCTGTTTTTTCCAGAAGGTCAAACACATCCTTATAATGGAGATAAAAGGTCCCACGGTTTAAGTCGGCCATGTCAGTCAGCTCCCGGACCGTGATATCCTGGACCTTTTTCTCCTTGAGCAATGTTATTAGACATTCGCGAAGCTGTCTGCGGGTCTTGCGTACCCGGCGGTCCACAGGTTCCATGCCCATTATCTGTTCCTCCTTTTGTTTATATAGGTTTGCGCATATTTACAAATATTTAACAATTGTATTCTGGACAAAAATGGTAAATTTGTTGATTAACCGTCAAAATAATGGAAATTAATCATTGTATTTTTGCCATAATTTATTATAATCCATTATAGTCAATAAATAAACAAAAGTCAATTAACAAAATAGAAGTTGTTTAACGGTATAAAAGATGTATAATAGATATATATATAAGAAACGGGGGCAGGGGGCATGAAATATAGAACATATGCAGTGATTCTGGCTATGGCGGGAGTTCTGTGGGCCCTTGATGGGTCCGTGACCGTTACGGCCCTGGCGGAGGAACAGACACAGGAGCAGGCACAGGCAAGGGCTGCTTCGTTTGTTCCGGGCTGGAACCAGGCAGATGGAAAATGGTACTGGCTGGACCAGGACGGAAGTTTACATAAGGGGTGGCTCAGTGCGGACGGAAGGTCCTATTATATGGACGAGAGCGGGGCCATGGCTGCCGGCTGGCGGGAGGTGGACGGAGAGTGGTATTACTTCCATGAAGACGGAGGCATGAACCTGGGAGAGCTGATACTGGATAATGGAAAATATGAGTTTTCAGCACAGGGAGCCCTGGTTTCAGCCGGCTGGGTGGAGAATACAGGCGGAGGGGCCTACGATGCAGGATGCTACGGCCATATGGCCCAGGATTTATTTGACCAGCTCAATGAGGAAAAGAAGGATTTATATTTTGAGGAATACCCTGACCGCGAAGATGAATATGACGGTGACATGCACCGTGTTTATGACCGGTATGCAGGCTTTCAGATGGATATGGCCCTCAACAAGGCGGCGGACCACAGACTGGACGGAGCCATGGAAGGGGGATATGCAGATGACAGGATTCCCGGAGAGGGGACTATTAACGATTACCTTTCCCTTATTAATTACAGAAGGAATGCCTCCTGCCTGGAGCTGTATGTAAGGGACTGCGGGGATGCATCAGAGGCATTTGACAAAATAAAAGAAAAGCTGGATAAGCGCCGCCAGTCCAAGAACGACCGGAAGTATTCCATGGAATATTACCGCCGTCTGGGCATGGCTCACAGGGAGAAGGACGGGAAACAGTATTTTATGGTGATTCTGATGCGGTAGGCGGGGGAATGCGCAGAGCGGCGGGCGTATGGGGCAGGAACGCGGTCAGCGGGAATGCAGAGGGAAGTATAAGGCCGCGGGGCATGGCCGCCATGAGGCGGCGGCATAAGGAGCATGGAATATGGGACAGAAGCTGTTTGGCAGGATAAAGGACAGGATGCACAGGGTAAAAGGGCAGGAGATGCAGGCAGGGGATAAGTTTTCCTTCCGCATGGCCAGATTTATCATACATAAAAAAGGATGGATTGAGAGCGTATTTGTGGCAGGGTGTGTCTTTTCACTGATAGCGATGCTCTTTGTAAATGTGAATTATGACCTGACAGAGTACCTGCCAGCATCAGCCAGGTCCTGTATCGGGCTGGACCTGATGGAGGACGAATTCGGCTATCCGGGCACTGCCAGGCTTATGATTAAGGATGTGAGCCTGTATGAGGCAAAGCAGTATAAGGATAAGCTGGAAGCAGTGGATGGTGTGGACCAGATTCTCTGGTGCGACAGCACGGTGAATATCTATTCAGGCGAGGATTTTATACGCCAGGAGGACATTGAGGACTACTACAAGGACGGCTGCGCTGTCATGGATATCACCTTTGATGAGGGGGATACGGCAAAGAAGACATCCCAGGCCATTGACGAGATGAAGGCCATCACAGGAGATAAGGGATATTATGTGGGAATGGCGGTTCAGAATAAATCCCTGACGGAAAATGTGGAGAGCGAAATGAATCTCATTCTTACCGTTGCCGTCATCATGATATTTGTGGTTCTGTGCATCAGCACCACGGCATGGTCTGAGCCCTTCCTTTTCCTGCTGGTAATGGGAGTGGCCATTCTGTTAAACCGGGGCACGAATATTTTTATTGGGACAGTCTCGTTCCTGACCAACAATGTGGCTATGGTGCTGCAGCTGGCAACCTCCATGGACTACTCTATTTTCCTTCTGGATGCATTTTCAAGGGAAAAACAGAAGAGCTGTTCAGAAGAGCAGGCCATGGTCAATGCCATTGACGCTGCCATCAACTCCATATTTGCCAGCAGCCTGACCACCGTGGTGGGGTTCATGGCACTGGTATCCATGAAGTTTACCATTGGGTTCGATATGGGTCTGGTGCTGGCAAAGGGAATCGTGTTCAGCCTGATAACCGTGCTGTTCTTTATGCCGGCCATGATTCTTAAGTTTTCCAAGTGGAATGATAAGACACGGCACCGCCCCTTCCTTCCAACTTTCCGGAAATTCAGCGAATGGGTTTACAGGGTGCGCTACGCATCCCTTATCATTATGCTGATTCTGGCGCCGCCTGCTTATGTGGCCCAGGGAATGAATGATTTTCTGTACGGCAACAGTGCTGTGGGGGCCAGCGAGGGAACCCAGGTCTATGCGGACGACCAGGTAATTGTCCGGGAATTTGGGCGAAGCAACATGATGCTGGCCATGTATCCCAATACTTCGGCAGTGACAGAGCGGGAAATGTCCGATGAGATAGAGGACCTTCCCTATGTAAAGAGTGTGACCTCCCTGTCCAATACACTGCCGGAGGGCATACCGGAGGATTTCCTGCCCTATTCCATTACCAGTGAGCTTCACACAAAGGATTACTGCAGGATGCTCATTTACATACGGACAAAGACAGAGAGTGAACAGGCATTTAAGGGAGCGGATGAAATCCGGGATATCCTGGAACGGTATTATCCGGAGAATTCCTATCTGGTGGGGGAAACGCCTTCCACCCAGGATATTAAAACCACCATCACAGCGGATAACTCCAGGGTGAACTTGTTATCCATGCTGGGTGTGTTCCTGGTTGTCATGTTCAGCTTCCGGTCCTTTGCCATACCAATGATTGTCATGGTGCCTATTGAGGCGGCTATCTTCCTTAACATGGCCATGCCGTATCTGGCAGGGGATACCATGGTGTTCATGGGTTATATCATAGTGAGCAGCATCCAGCTGGGGGCCACAGTGGATTATTCCATACTGCTGACCAATAACTACGTGTCCTGCAGGAAAACCATGGAGAAGAAGGAAGCGTGTATCCAGGCCCTGATGCTGTCCTGTCCCTCTATTTTTACTTCGGGAACCATCATCATACTGGCGGGATATATTATACATTTCATATCAACCACAGCGGCCATAGGGGACCTGGGACACCTGATTGGACGAGGAGCGCTGTTCAGCGTAATTCTGGTGCTGACCGTGCTGCCGGCTCTCCTGGTGCTCTTTGACCGTATCATTACCAGCAATGAGTGGGACCGCCTGCAGAAACATCTGAAACAGCGCCATGAAAAGCGGAAGGCACTGATAAAGGCGGGATTAGGCGCCGTAGTCAATAAGGCGTCTGCGTTGAGACGGACAGATTTTGAACCAGCGGAGGTGGAAAGCGATGAGAATGAATTATAAGAGAATCATGGCAGCGGGAATGGTCTTTGTCATGCTTTGCACCGGCACCGGCGGCGTACCAGCATACGGAGCAGAAGCCACCGTTGACGTGGATGAAACCATGTATGTGAACCTGGATTATTACGGCAGGCTGGATAAGATTAACGTGGTAAAGGGAGTGGGCCTCAATGGACAGACCGAGTTTACGGATTACGGTACCTATGGGGCTGTGATTAACATGTCCAACAGCATTGAACCGGTGCTGGGGAACGGGACCGTCACATGGAAGCTTCCGGAGGCCCAGAGAGGAAGATTTTACTATAAATGTGCTGTGGATAAAGACAGGATTGTGCTGCCCTGGGATTTTGACGTATCCTACAAGCTTAACGGAGTACCCACAGACGGCGATAAGCTGGCAGGGGCTTCCGGGCTTATTGAAATCAATGTGAAGGCAGAGCCCAATGACAATGCCAGGGAGTATTACCGCAACAATATGATGCTCATGGTGGCTGTGCCTGTGGATATGAGTAAATGCTACAGTGTGGAGGCGGAAGGCTCCCAGACCCAGAACCTGGGGGATACCACGGCTGTGGTATTTACAGCCCTTCCGGGCGAGGATGGGGATTATACGGTGCGCATCGGTACGGACAGCTTTGAGACCATAGGTGTCATTATGGCCATGGTGCCGGGAACGGTTGAGGATTTGGAGCATATCAAGGACCTGAAGGAAGCCAAGGATACCTGGCAGGATGCGGGAGATGAGCTTTACGACAGCCTGGAGCAGATGGCTGAGTCTGTGGAGAACATGCGGCAGGGTGTGAACCAGGTCCGCCAGGGCATGGATTCAGCGGATAACGCCAGACAGAAGTGGAGCAATTCCAAGGACAGTATACTGGCCGGAAATGACCAGACACTGGCAGCGCTTACATCCGTGTCACAGCAGATGGATACCATGATTCCGCACCTGCAGACAGCCAAGGACTGTGCTGAAGTGGTTCACAGCAGCATGAATGATATTGTCAATACATTGGGAGACATGCAGGACCCCTTGAGAAAGCTGCAGACCAGACTTAAGAACATTGAAAACAGCGCAGGGGGTATCAGCAGCGACCTGCCGGAGCTTCAGAAGACCATGGAATCCATTATGGCACTGGACACACAGCTTCAGGCATCCCAGGACACGCTGCTTACGTATCTCAGCCTGTATAAGAGTTCCAGCGCCAAGGCCAGAAGACTTTATGATGAGGAACTGGATGCGGAAGAGCTGGAAGACATGGATGATGCAGATTATGGAACTTCCGGCGGTGGAAGCCATTCATCCTCCGGCGGAGGCGGCAGCCAGGGAAGTGACCAGAATAGCAGCCAGGACAATGGTCAGGGGAATGACCAGGGCAGCGGAAATTCCGGCAGCAGTGAGGATGGGAAGGATAATCCAGATGGAGGTGCCGGCGGAAACGGGACTGAAAGCGGGAGTACCGGCGGAAGCGGAAATACCGAAAGCGGAAGTACCGGCGGAGGCGGGAGTACTGAAAGCGGGAGTACCGGCGGAAGCGGAAATACCGAAAACGGAAGTACCGGCGGAGGCGGAAACACCGAAAGCGGAAGTACCGGCGGAGGCGGGAGCACCGAAAGCGGGAGTACCGGCGGAAGCGGAAATACCGAAAACGGAAATACCGGCGGAGGCGGAAACACCGAAAGCGGAAGTACCGGAGGAAGCGGAAACACCGAAAGCGGAAATACCGGCGGAAGCGGGAACGAAGGTGGGAGTACCGGCGGAGGCACAGCCGAAAGTGGAAATACCAGCGGAAGCGGGAGCACCGAAGGCGGGAGTACCGGCGGAAGCGGGAGCATCGAAGGCGGAAGTACCGGAGGAAGCGGGAGCACCGAAGGCGGAAGTACCGGCGGAAGCGGGAGCACCGAGAGCAGAAGCACCGGCGGAGGTACAGCCGAAGGCAGCAACACCAGCGGAGGTTCATCTGCAGATGGAAATACCGGCAGCAGTACCCCGGATGCAGGTACAGTCATTGGTTCCGCAAAGAATACAGGAAAGTCCGGCTTGTCCGGTTTGATGGCAGGCGCGTCCATAGAGAAAAAGAGCGCCCCGCTGTTAAGCAGTCCCAATCCGGCGGATGCAGCGGCAACCATTGAACAGTCCCTGTATGAAAAGGTAGAGGTCCTCAAGGATTTATCAGCCCAGAGCAAATCATTGACAGTGAAGATGTCAAATCTGATGGACGATACATCTGATTCAGCAAAATACAGTGCAGAGATAGTTGACAACATGGATTATCTGATTGAGGATTTGAAGGCTCTCAACGATTCTCTGGATGTATATTATCCGGACCTCCAGACAGCCCTGGATGATTCCCAGGAACTGGTGCGCCGCACCACCGACGCCCTGAACAGCGGAATCAGCACAATGACCATCATCCAGAACACACTAAAAGACAGCAGTGATGATTTTGACGCAGCTGCCAGAGACAGTCTGCGCGGCAGTATGGAACTTCTGGATAAGAGCCTGAACATCCTGGACAGCACCACAGTGATGCGCCAGGCAGGACGCACCATGAAGGATACCATTGACAATGAGCTGGATAAGTTTGATACAGATAACCGTTTCCTGTTTATGGACCCGTCTGCAGACAAGGTATCCTTTACTTCGGACCGGAATAAACCGCCTAAGACACTTCAGATTGTCATGCGCACCGATGAAATCAGTGTGGATGATGACACGGCCAAGACCGCGGACGCGGAAGTGGCCAAGACCAAGGAAAGCCCCTTAAGGCGGATGTGGAACGTGTTGGTACAGATGTGGAAGGCAATGGTAAGCATTTTCAAAAACAGGTAGAAGACGGACTGAAAATTTGATATACTGTCCATAGAAGCAGCGGGCAGTGCAGCAGGACTATGGCTGCACTGCCTGCTGGCGTGAAGAGATAGTTACAAAAGGACACAGGTACCAGGGCCTCACTATGCAGTACCTGCCTCAGGAGGAATATCATGGCCGTAACAGGAAAGCAGGAGAAAACAAAATACAAGCTGGCGGAATCCATCAAGGAGTGCATGAAGACAGCGCCCGTGGATAAGATTACGGTCAAGAACATTGTGGAGGGCTGCGGTGTGACCCGGCAGACCTTTTACCGGAACTTTCTGGACAAATACGACCTGATAAACTGGTATTTTGATAAGCTGGTGCTCCAGTCTTTTGAGCAGATTGGCATGGGGCACACGGTGGGAGAGAGCCTGACACAGAAGTTTGAGTTCATTCTCAATGAAAAGGTGTTTTTTACAGAGGCTTTCCGCTCCGATGACAGGAACTCGCTGAAGGAACATGATTTTGAACTGATTCTGCAGTTCTATACGGACCTGATTGCCAGGAAGACCAGCCAGCCCCTGGGCCAGGAGCTTCAGTTCCTTCTGGAGATGTACTGCCAGGGTTCCGTATACATGACTGTGAAGTGGGTTTTGGGAGGAATGAAAGACTCGCCCGTGGAAATGTCCGATAAGCTGGTGGAAGCCATGCCGCCAAAGCTGGCGGAGGTTTTTGAGAAACTGAAGCTTCTTTAATCCATGGACATCTGCTGTTGAAACAGAGACGTAAAATAGTAATTGTGCATAATTCCAGATGGTGAAACTGCACAAACCTTTAAGGAAAGTGACAGACAGGGATGTTTGTCACTTTTATTTTAAATTCCGTGTTGTTATAATATTAACAAAAGCAACCAAGCAAATCCGCCGACACATGAAATGGGGCCGGCGGCGTACCGTCAAAGTAAAGGAGAAGAGAATCATGGCAAACAGAATCGTATTAAACGAGACATCCTATCATGGCGCAGGCGCAATCCAGGAGATTGCAAATGAGGCAAAGGCAAGAGGTTTTAAGAAAGCATTTGTATGTTCCGACCCTGACCTGATTAAGTTCAATGTAACCTGCAAGGTGACAAAGGTGCTGGAGGATGCAGGACTTGCCTACGAGATTTATTCCAATATCAAACCAAATCCAACCATTGAGAACGTGCAGACCGGCGTTGCCGCTTTCAAAGCATCCGGCGCAGACTATATTATCGCCATTGGCGGAGGTTCCTCCATGGATACATCCAAGGCAATCGGCGTCATCATCACCAACCCTGAATTTGAGGATGTAAGAAGCCTGGAAGGCGTTGCTCCCACCAAGAATCCATCCGTGCCGATTATTGCAGTTCCCACTACGGCAGGCACCGCGGCGGAAGTTACTATTAACTACGTAATCACGGATGTGGAGAAAAAGCGCAAATTCGTATGTGTGGATACCCATGACATCCCGGTTGTGGCAGTGGTTGACCCGGAAATGATGTCCTCCATGCCAAAGGGACTGACAGCCGCCACCGGTATGGATGCCCTTACCCATGCAATTGAGGGCTATACCACGAAGGGGGCCTGGGAGATGACTGACATGTTTAACTTAAAAGCCATTGAAGTCATTGCCCGCAGCCTGAGAGATGCGGTGGAGAATAAGCCTGAGGGCAGGGAAGGCATGGCTCTGGGCCAGTATCTGACCGGCATGGGATTCTCCAACTGCGGTCTGGGAATTGTGCACTCCATGGCTCACGGACTGGGCGCTTTATATGATACCCCTCACGGCGTTGCCAATGCCATCATCCTGCCAACGGTTATGGAGTACAATGCACCCTGCACCGGCACCAAGTTTAAAGACATTGCCATTGCCATGGGCGTAGAAGGCGTTGAGAACATGACTGAGGATGAATACCGCAAGGCAGCAGTGGACGCAGTGAAGAAGCTGTCCTCTGATGTAGGTATCCCGGCTGACTTAAAGGGAATCGTAAAGCCTGAGGATGTGGATTTCCTGTCACAGTCCGCAATGGATGACGCCTGCCGTCCGGGCAATCCAAAGGACCCGTCCTTTGAAGATATCAAGAACCTGTACCTGTCATTGATGTAAATACATAAGCAGCCTATGGCATAAAAACCATGGCACAAGAAAGGCCGCAGGACATCCCCCATATCGGGATATGTCCTGCGGCTCAACTTTCGCCCGTGGCTCAACTTTCGCCCGTGGCTCAACTTTCGCCCGTGGCTCAACTTTCGCCCGTGGCTCAACTTTCGTCCGCGGCCCAGCTACCGCCCCGCGTCCCAGCTACCGCCCCGCGGCCCGGCTCTGCCTTACAGCCAGGCCTGCCCCGGCGCCAGCTCCTTGCTGAAAATACGTCCCCGGTCTTTTTCGTATTTTGCCTGATGATATTTAAAAAGCATTTTTCCATCCTCCATAAGACCCAGGATTTCGACTTTGCCGGTGACATGGGACATGGCGTAGCGGATGCATTTGCCCTGTCCGTTCTGCATGTTCTTAGCCCCCTCCACAATACGGCAGCCTTCTGCCAGGGGAACCTGGAACTGGCCCTTTACACCGGATACGGGACGGCACTGGAAAATGTAATAGGGAATGACGCCGTATCTTGTCAGGTCTTTTAGAAGGTTTCCAAGTATCCGCACGTTGTCATTGATTCCTTTTAAAAGTACGGTCTGGTTTTTTACTATGACGCCTGCCTCATTCAGGCACCGGACGGCTTTTACTGCCTCGGGAGTCAGCTCATTTGAATGGTTAAACTGGGTCACCACATAGATTTGCTTGATTTTTGCATAGGAGGCCAGAATATCCAGAAGTTCCGGGTCATCGTAAATCCGCATGGGAAGCACCACAGGAGTGCGGGTGCCGAAACGGATTAAGTCCAGATGGCTGATGGAGCTGAACACCTCCAGATACCGGCGTATGGTTTGGTTGCTGTTCAGAAAGGAATCCCCGCCGGAAATGAGCACATTGGTGATTTCCGGGTGGGAACCGATGTAGGCACCCATCTCATCCACGTTTCCGGCTGTCTCGCCATCGGATATTCCCACCAGCCGTTTGCGGAAACAATGCCTGCAATACATGGCGCACCGGTGGGTGGACAGGATAAGCGCTGTCTGCATATATTTGTGCTGCAGGCCGGGAAGCACGGTGTTGTCCGCTTCCCCGCTGGTATCAAAGTCCCCGGACAGGTCGGTTTCACGAATGGAGGGAATGGACATCCTGAACACTGGGTCCTGTTCCGGATTGTTCCAGTCAATGAGGGACAGATAGTATCTTGGGACTGTCATGGGAAAGAGTTCCAGGATTCGGGTCATGTGTTCCTCCTCCTGGCTGCTAAGCCTCATATACGTTCTCAGTTCCTCGGCGCGGGTTACGTTGTTTCTCAGTGTTTCATTCCAATTCATCCAATCATCCCCTTCATTCATTATTTTTTCTATTATAACATCAGAAACAGCTGCCCGGATGAATAAAAAGTAAAAATTTTGTAAATAATAGAATATTCGGCAAAGCTTAAAATTCAGCTTAAAATTTTATATCATTTAAACTTTTTTGTATATGGTATTCCACGGCGCTCCATGGTAGAATGAAAGAACCTGAAAAATTGATATAAAAGGAGTGTGCGATATACATGGGAATGCAGATTACAGTAAAGGATAAAAACGGTGCGGTGAAGGCAGAGGCCGCAGGAAAAGAACAGGCTGTCCTGGCGTGGAAGGGCGAATACGGGGAGGGAGACAGGATTATATTCTCCCTGCCGGAAAAGAACTGTTTCTATATCATGCGTGTGGATGATACCATGGACGAGTCATTCATTTACGCGGCCGGAGATGAGCTGGTCTATGAGGTTCCCTTCGCAGAGGGCAAGACATCCTATAACCCTAAGTCATTTACAGGGGAGCGCCACTATCTGACAGTGCGCTATGCCTTGGACTATGAGATTAGCTCCTACCGCAACCTGGCAAAGAACGTCATGGACCAGCACAAGGGCCAGGGCTTTTATCCCCATGCCCACGCCAATGTTGAGACAAGGGGAGAGGCTGTGTTTGCGGCCCGCAACGCCATTGACGGGGTGACGGCGAACCTGTCCCACGGAAAATGGCCCTATGAGTCATGGGGAATCAATATGCAGGATGATGCCCAAATGACACTGGAGTTCGGCCGTCCCGTTGATTTTGACCGGATTGTCCTCTATACCAGGGCGGACTTCCCTCATGACAACTGGTGGGAAAGGGTGACATTTACCTTTTCAGACGGAACCTCTGAGACAGTGGAGCTTGAAAAGAGCGTGGAACCCCACATCATCAGTCTGAAGCGCAAAGGCATTACATGGCTTACCTTTGGTCAGCTCATCAAGGCGGACGACCCCTCTCCCTTCCCTGCCCTGACACAGATTGAGGTCTATGGCCGGGAACATGAGGCCGCCCGTTAAGGCGTTCCTGCCCGCTTTTGGAAAATCAGTATGAAAATGGAAAAACAATATACTCAATAATCGGATAATACTGCGGTTCCGTCCCGGAGATTAATTGTAAATATATGTATCTCCGGGAGAAATTTTACACATAATTTACATAGACTTTACATTACTGGCGGGAAACGATATTGACGACATATGAAATATCCCGTATAATGAGTATGTGTAAAGAAGTCGTAAAGATATGGTAAATAATCAGGAAAAGAGGCTATAGATATCATGGGAAAGGCCCTGTGTGACGGATGCCGCAAGCGTGTGATAAAGGAGGCATAACCTGCAATTTTTGGTTTGGGATAGCGGGCTATGCCCTATTTTTGCCCATTTTTACCGGAAATTGCCGGGAATACACCGGATTATCCATTAAATGATAATATAGTAAAAGCTTATTTCCTCGGACAAAAGGAGAAAACACATGGGAGTAGAATTGGTTTTAAGCCTGCTGGGCGGCCTGGCCCTGTTCATGTACGGCATGCAGATGATGAGTACCAATCTGGAGGCTGTGGCTGGAAACCGTATGAAGCAGATATTGGAACGCCTTACGGCAAACCGTTTTCTGGGAGTGCTGGTGGGCGCCGGAATCACGGCCCTGATTCAGTCGTCTTCAGCCACAACCGTCATGACCGTTGGATTCGTTAACTCAGGTCTTATGACACTTAAGCAGGCTGTATGGATTATCATGGGTGCCAATGTGGGCACCACTATTACGGGACAGCTCATTGCCCTGGACATAGGGGCGCTGGCTCCGTTAATTGCCTTTGTGGGCGTTATGTCCCTGATATTTGTAAAAAATAAAAAGGTACAGCATGTGGGAGGCATCATTGCCGGTATCGGTGTCCTGTTCATCGGCATGGGCATGATGAGCGATGCCATGGTTCCGCTGAGGGATTCTGAGACCTTTATCCATATGGTGACCAAGTTCTCCAATCCTCTTTTGGGAATCCTGGTAGGCGCGGTGTTCACGGCCATCATCCAGTCCTCCTCCGCGTCTGTGGGTATTCTTCAGGCCCTGGCCATGGGCGGTGTTATCAACCTTCACAGCGCCGTGTTTGTGCTGTTCGGACAGAATATCGGTACCTGCATCACGGCCCTTCTGGCCTCTGTGGGAACCAGCCGCAATGCAAAGCGCACCACGCTGATTCACCTGATGTTCAATGTGATTGGCACAGCCCTGTTCGTGACCCTGTGCATCCTGACTCCGTTTACGGACTTTGTGATTGGCCTTACCCCTGATAATCCGGTGGCCCAGATTGCAAATGTCCATACCATTTTTAATATCAGCACCACCTTGATTCTTCTGCCCTTTGGCGCGCTTCTGGAGAAGATTGCCATTGCAATCCTTCCGGATAAGGCTGTGCCTGTTAAGGATGCCGACCAGTGGTTTGAGGGTCTAATGGCTTCCAAGCACCACCTGGGTATTTCCACCATTGCCATTAACCAGATTCACGATGAGATTCAGGTGATGCTGGCGACAGCGGCAGAAAATGTATCCCAGAGCTTTAAGGCGGTGGAGGACGGGGCCTCAGAGGGAATCCAGGCCATAACGGACCGGGAAGAGGAGATTGATTTGAGCAATATGAGACTTTCCCAGAAAATCTCCAAGATACTCGTATTGGACCAGACGCCTAAGGATATTGACACCCTGAACCGGATGTATACCATTCTGGGAAATATTGAGCGAATCGGCGACCATGCCATGAACCTGGCGGAATATGCTGAAACCATAGAGGAAAAAGGACTTCAGTTTTCAGAATATGCCAGGAAGGAATTCGCCACCATGGAAGGAACCTGCCGGGAAGGCATGGAGCTATTGATGGCAGCCGCTGCCGGGGACGCGGAATCACCGCTGTCCAGGGTGGCTGAGATTGAACAGAGGATTGACGATATAACCCGCAAGTTCCGCCAGAACCAGATTGACCGTATGCGGGAGGGCAACTGCAATGTGGAGTCCTCCATCCTGTATTCGGAAATGCTTACTGACTATGAACGAATCGGTGACCATATGCTGAACATTGCCCAGGCCTATGACGCCATAGAGTGGTCCGGGGACAGGGGACAGACCGCTGCGGCGATTGCGTGAGCCGTGTGACAGGGCAAAAGCCCGGATAAATGGCGGGTCAGCCGGAGTGGACGGCCCGGCAGCAAGCAAAAACGGGAATTTGCCCGTATCAATTAAATCATTGTTTGACCAGGCCCTGGGGGCGCCGTGATTTTAACGGCCCTCCGGGGCCTTTTTGTGCTGCCGCTGATTAGCCGCAGCCATATTTTTTTTGCATTGTGCAATATGTACATGACAAATGTCATAATGAATATTACCTATGTAATAATTGTACACAAACCATTGGATTTATGTTTGAAAACTGCTATGATTGGGTGCGGAAGGGGGAAGTAAGATGGGAGAAAAAAATAAAAAAATAGCAGTGGCCGGGCATATTTCCCTGGACATTACACCGGTTTTCCAAAACAGCGGGAAACAGAAGCTGTCTGAGCTGTTCCAGCCGGGAAAGCTGCTTAAGGTGGGAAAAGCCATGATGTGCACGGGCGGCGCTGTTTCCAACACTGGCCTGGGGCTTAAGCGCCTGGGAGCGGACGTGGTTCTGATGGCTAAAATCGGGGATGATTATTTTGGAAACGCGCTGCAGGACATGATAAGGGCCCATGGCTGTGAAACCTGCATCACCCAGGTTCCGGGAGAGAACACATCCTATACCATAGTGCTGGCGCCCAGGGGACTGGACCGCTTTTTCCTACATGACCCGGGCTGCAATGATACCTTTGGCTATGAGGACGTGGACCTTCAGAAAGCAGGGGAGGCAGTCCACTTTCATTTTGGTTATCCGCCAATCATGCGCAGGTTTTACCAGGATGACGGGGAGGAACTGGTAAGGCTCTACAAAAAGATAAAATCCATGGGGCTTACCACGTCCCTGGACCTGGTTGCAGTGGACCCGGACTCAGAAGCAGCGGGCAAGGACTGGGAAACCATACTGGAACGGGTTCTGCCCTATGTGGATTTCTTTCTGCCCAGTATTGAGGAACTGGGATACATGCTGGACCGCCCCATGTACTGCAGATGGCAGGAGAGGGCAGGGGGAGAGGATGTCACAGGAATATTGTCGCTGAAGGAGGACGTGGAGCCGCTGGCATCCAGGGCTCTGTCCATGGGGGCCAGATGCGTCCTTCTGAAATGCGGGGCAGCGGGCATGTACCTTAAGACAGCTCCTGGACCGGTGTGGAAGGAGTGTCTGCCGGATTTTGCGGGCTGGGAAGATGTGAGCCATTTTGAGGACAGCTATGTGCCGGACTGCGTTCTGTCCGGCACAGGGGCAGGCGATACCAGCATCGCTGCCTTTATAAAGGCCATGCTGGACGGCTGCGCGCCGATTGAATGCGTCCGGCTGGCAGCTGCCACAGGCGCATCCTGCGTCACGGCATACGATGCCCTCAGCGGCCTTCTGTCCTTTGGTGAGCTGCGGCAGAAAATAAAGGCAGGATGGGAAAAGCAGAAGGTTATCCGGCCATAAGAAAGGAGATTATAAACATGTTAGTTTCAATGAAAGCAATTTTAAATTTGGCAGATGCAAAAAAAATAGCGGTGGGCGCCTTCAACATTACGTCCCTGGAGGGCATCCAGGCTGTATTGGGTGCGGCTGAGGAACTGGGGCAGCCGGTTATCCTGCAGTTTGCTCCGGTTCATGAGTCCATTATCCCCCTTAAGGTCATCGGCCCTGTAATGGTGATGATGGCGGAAAAATCTTCCGTGCCTGTATGTGTCCATCTGGACCACGGCGATAAGCTGGAAATCCTGGAGGAGGCGCTGGAAATGGGATTCACCTCAGTGATGTACGACGGTTCCGTCCTGCCCTTTGAGGAAAATGCGGCAAACACAAAGATTGCCGTGGAAATGGCCGGAAACCGGGGGGCCTCCGTGGAGGCTGAGATTGGCGCCATGGGAAGGCAGGAGTTCTCCAGTGTGGGGGAAGGAGAGCAGGCAGAGGCGTTGGAAGGCTGCTACACGGACCCGGAACAGGCCCGGGCTTTTACCGCCCTCACCGGGATAGATGCCCTGGCCTGCTCCTTCGGCACGGTGCACGGCCTGTATCTGACCGCGCCCAGGCTGGATTTTGACAGGATACACAGGATTCGGGAAAGCATCGGCATTCCCATTGTGATGCACGGCGGCTCCGGGGTCAGCGACAGGGACTTTAAGAAATGTATTGCCAATGGCGTCAGGAAAATCAATTACTACACATACCTGGCCAAGGCAGGGGGCATGTATGTAAAGGAGAAATGCAGGACAGCCGGGGAACATGTATTTTTCCACGATGTGACCCGGTGGGGAATCCAGGCCATGAAGGAGGATGTGCTTCACACAATCAGGGTATTTTCCCATCTGGACTGAGACGGAAAAGGAGGAAAAACATGAAACGTTCGGAAATTAACAGGGCCCTTAAGGACATGGAGCAGATGGTTGGCAGATGTTCCTTTAAACTTCCCCCATTCTGCTGTTTTACGCCAGAAGAATGGAAGGAAAAAGGACATGAGTATGATGAAGTCAGGGATAACATGCTGGGATGGGATATCACGGATTTTGGAATGGGGGATTTTGACAAAGTGGGGTTCTCCCTTATCACGCTGAGAAACGGCAATGTGTCCATGGATAAGTATACAAAACCATATGCGGAAAAGCTGCTGTACATGAAGGAAGGACAGTCTGCCGCCATGCACTTTCACTGGAACAAGATGGAGGATATCATCAACCGGGGCGGCGGCAATGTACTCATAGGCGTATACAATGCCGATAAAGAAGAAGGTCTGGCAGATACGGATGTCCTGATACACAGCGACGGACGGGAATATACGGTACCGGCAGGCACGCAGATACGGCTGCGCCCCGGGGAGAGCATTACCATCCAGCCTTTTTTGTATCATGACTTCCGCCTGGAGCCGGGAACAGGACCCGTGCTGCTGGGGGAGGTATCCATGTGCAATGACGATAACCGGGACAACCGTTTCTATTTGCCGGCAGGCCGTTTTCCGGTCATAGAGGAAGATGAGCCGCCTTACCGCCTTCTGTGCAATGAGTACCCCGGGGCGGGCAGTTGTGCAAAACGATGAAAATTTGCGCCAATGGAATCTGAAAAAGTAAAAGTGATGGGAAAATATATGACAAATGTCATGCGAAAATGATTACATTGTGCACATGTGTTAAAAAGAAAAGCGTGATAAGATTTGATTACGGCAAAAACAACAAAACATTTTGCAGAAGGAGGCAACTTATGAAAAAAAGTACTAAGAAGCTGTTGGCAGTGATGATGTGCGCAGCAATGGCAGGTTCTGCACTGGCAGGATGCAGCAGCGGGGACTCCCAGACAACGGCAGCCGCCACAGAGGCGGCCGCGCAGGCCCAGACCACAGAGGAGGCCAGGGAGGCGGCCGCTGAGCCTGAAAAAGCAGGGGAGAGCAAGGAAGAGACAGAGGCAGCCGCGGCGCCGGCAGTGACAGATATGGCATCTGCCGATGTAAAGAAGAAGGACCCGGACAAGCATTATAAATTCGGCTATACCTGCATGGACGGAACCAACCCGTTCTTTGTCACCATTGAGAAGAGGATGAGGGAGATGGTTGAGGCCAACGGGGACGAGCTGATTGCAGTAGACCCGGCCAATGACGTTACCCTTCAGATTACCCAGGTAGAGGACCTGATTTCCCAGAACATTGACGCCATGTTCATGAATCCGGCAGAGGCAGAGGGAATCCTTCCGGCCCTTGACCAGCTTAAGGAAGCAGGAATCCCCATTGTGGGCTTTGACACAGAGGTAGCGGATATGTCCTACCTGATTTCCTACACCGGCTCCGATAACTATAATGCGGGCAAGGTCTGCGGCGAGGACCTTGTAAAGAAATGCCCGGAGGGCGGGGATATTATTGTACTGGATTCTCCTACCATGAATTCCGTTACGGACAGGACCAACGGATTTTTAGATGCAATTGAAGGAAAAGGCTTTAATATTGTTGCACAGCAGGATGCAAAAGGCAACCTGGAGGTTTCCATGGGCATTGCAGAAGACCTGCTGCAGGCGCACGGCGACGTGGTTGCCATCTTCGGCGGCAACGACCCAACTGCACTGGGGGCGCTGGCAGCAGCCAATGCAGCCGGTCTTACAGACTGCATGATTTACGGCGTGGACGGCTCTCCTGACATCAAGGCAGAGATGGCTTCCGGAGAATCCCTGATTGAGGGAAGCGGCGCCCAGTCTCCTGTTAAGATTGCACAGTCTGCAGTAAATATCATGTATACATACTTAAACGGCGACAAGGTAGAATCAAGATATCCGGTAGAAACCTTCCTTATTACATCAGAAAATGTAGATAAGTATGGCACAGATGGATGGCAGTAAGAGAGTAGTCTGAAAAGTGCTGGGCCCCTTCGGGGGCCAGGCACTTTTTAACTGACAGGCCAAAACAGCAGCGTACGGCAGAAAGCTCTGTCACGAACCATATGAATAGAAGAACAGGCAGGTGAGATTATGAGTGAAACAGTTCTGCTTCAAATGAAGAACATCCACAAATCATTTCCGGGCGTCAAGGCGCTTCAGGGGGTGGACCTGGAACTGAGGGCCGGTGAGGTCCACGCATTGCTTGGTGAAAACGGGGCAGGTAAATCCACACTGATTAAGGTCCTGGGCGGTATTTACATTGCGGAACAGGGTGAAATTTTCATTGACGGAAAAAAAGCAGCCATTGATGGGGTAAATGCATCCCATAGCAACGGAATTTCCATTATCCACCAGGAATTGGTACTGGTGCCTCACATGACTGTGGCGGAAAATATTTTTCTTGGCAGGGAGCCGTCAAAAGGGCTTTGGGTCAGCCACGACACCATGGAGAAGGAAGCTCAGGAGCTTCTGGATGCATATCATATGGGCATTGAAGCGGGGACGCTGGTTAAGGACCTTACCATTGCCCAGCAGCAGATGGTGGAAATCGTAAAGGCCATCTCCTATCATTCCAGGATACTGGTAATGGATGAGCCCACCTCATCCATATCGGACAAGGAAGTGGAATTTCTGTTCAGCACCATGCGGGAGCTGACAAAGAAAGGCGTTGGAATCATCTATATATCCCATAAGATGGACGAACTGGAGCAGATATGCGACCGGGTGACCGTGCTGAGGGACGGAACTTACGTGGGCACTGAGGTGGTAAAGGATACCACAAGGGACCATCTTATCGCCATGATGGTGGGCAGGGAGCTGACCAAGTATTACACCAGGGATTACATGGAGCCAGGCAGGGTGGTACTGAAATGTGAGAATATTGCAGACGGAAAGATGGTCAAAGGGGCCAGCTTTGAACTGCATGAGGGGGAAATCATTGGTTTTGCGGGGCTGGTTGGCGCTGGAAGAAGCGAGACAATGAAGTGTATCTTCGGACTGACGCCCGGTTATACGGGGAGTATCAGCGTGGATGGGAGGCCGGCGTCCATCAAATCCCCTATTGACGCCATGAAATACGGTATTGCACTGGTGCCTGAGGACCGGAAGCAGGAGGGACTGTATAAGGTGCAGAGCGTCCGGTTTAACTCCACCATCGAGGTGCTGAAACGCTTTATAAAGGGCATCTGGGTGGATGCGGACAAGGAGGAGGAGATTACCCGGCAGTATATTGAGATGATGGATACCAAGACCCCGTCCCAGGAACAGCTTATCGGGAATCTGTCCGGCGGCAACCAGCAGAAGGTAATGATTGGAAGATGGCTGGCCACCTCCCCTAAGATACTGATTCTGGACGAGCCCACCAGGGGCGTGGACGTGGGCGCGAAATCTGAGATATACGGAATCATGAACGAGCTGGTGAAAAAGGGTATGTCCATCATCATGATATCATCCGAACTGCCTGAAATCCTCAATATGAGCGACCGGGTCTATGTCATGTGCGACGGCCGGATTACCGGATGCTTCAGCCATGAGGAGTGCGTCACCCAGGAACAAATCATGAAGCTGGCGGCAAAGTAAGAAAAGGGGGAAAGTCAAATGACAACCAGATTGCAGAAAAATGTAAAACAATATTTTAAGGATAATATCGGCATTATCGGGGCCCTGCTTATTTTGTGTATTTTCTTATCCGTGTTCCCAAAGACCAGCGGCTCCTTCCTGACCCAGAAAAATATATTCAACGTATTGCGTCAGATATCGTCCAACCTGTTCCTGGCCTGCGGCATGACCATGGTTATCATCCTGGGCGGCATTGATTTGTCCGTGGGTTCCATTATCGCCCTTTCGGGCTGCTTTGCAGCGGGCTGCGTGTCCCGTTACGGCCTTCCCATAGCAGCGGGCGTGCTGTGCGGCGTGCTGGTGGGCATGGCGGTGGGTATGTTTAACGGCGTTGTCATATCAAGGACAACCATACCGCCCTTTATCGTGACCCTGGCCACCATGAATGTGGCAAAGGGGCTGGCCTATGTGTATACGGGCGGCTCTCCGGTGCGGGTGGTCACAAAGGAGTGGCAGTTCTTAGGCGCCGGGTATGTGGGCGGCGTTCCCACGCCGGTCATACTTCTGGCAGCAGTGCTTATTATCACGGCTATCATCATGAATAAAACAAAGCTGGGACGCCATATCTACGCGGTGGGCGGAAACTCCCAGGCAGCCAGGTTCTCAGGCATCAGTACGGCCAGGGTAAAATTCCTGGTACATACCTATTCGGGAATCATGGCAGGACTTGCGGGCGTGGTCCTGGCATCCCGTATGTATTCCGGCCAGCCCACGGCTGGCGACGGAGCCGAGATGGACGCCATTGCAGCTGTTGTGGTGGGCGGAACCTCCATGGCAGGCGGCTCCGGTAAAATCGGAGGAACCATCATCGGCGGCCTGATTATCGGCGTTCTGAACAACGGCCTGAACCTGCTGAATGTGAATTCCTTCTGGCAGTACGTTGTAAAGGGAACTGTTATCCTCCTGGCTGTTTTTGTGGATTACCTGAGAAACAAAAAGGCGGAATAAAGCCTGGTTTGCGGCAAAAGCGTTTCACGGCAGTGGGGCGCTTTTTGTCGAAGTCAAAGTTTTTCAAAAAGTTACCATGAGATATTACAGATACGTATGTTTGCGGTATAATGGGAAAGGACCGGACCGGGAGCGTGACCGGGCAGCCGGGGATATGACCAGGCATCCGGGAAATGAAGTCAGAGACAGGGAGGCGGGAAGCAGATGAAGATAGGAACAGGTTTGTTAATCCTGACAGCGGGCATCATGCTCCTGTTGGAGGGCTGCGGCCGCCCGGACGGAAGCGGGCGCCAGCATGAGGCCAGGCTGTTCGGGGCAACCTATATGACCAGGAATAATCCATATTTTGATGTCCTCAACCAGGGGATAGAAGAAGTGGTGGAAGCCAACGGCGATATCCTTCTTACCAGGGACCCCCTTCAGGACCAGGAAAAGCAGAACCAGCAGATTCAGGAGATGATAGACGAGGGTATCCAGATGCTGTTTTTGAATCCTGTGGATTGGGAAAAGGTGCAGCCTGCCCTGGATGCCTGCAAGGAGGCGGAAGTGGGCATTATCAACGTGGATACGGTGGTGAAGGACAGGGATTCCGTGATTTCCATTATAGAGACGGATAACTACCAGGCAGGCCAGCTCTGCGCCCTGGATATGATGAAGCGCAAGGACAAGGCGAAAATCGTGATACTGGACAATCCCATACAGACCTCCATTACCAACCGGGAACAGGGCTTTTTGGACACCATAGAGGGCAATGACAACTACCAGGTGGTATACAGGGAGGCAGCGGCAGGAGAGATTGAGGTGTCATCCCATGTGATGGCTGACCTTCTGCGCCGGGACATTGATTTTGACGTAATATTGGGAGGCAATGACCCCACGGCCCTGGGAGCTCTGGCAGCCCTGCAGCAGGCCAGGAGGGAGGAGGGGGTCCTGATATATGGAATCGACGGCTCTCCGGATTTTAAGGCAATCCTGGATGTGGGGTATGTGACAGGAACCAGTGCCCAGAGTCCCAGGTCCATAGGCAGGAAGGCGGCTGAGACTGCTTACCGTTATCTGGACGGGGAGACGGTGGAGAAATACATAAGCCTGCCCAGCACCATGATTACCAGGGACAATCTCCATGAATTTGAAATAGACGGGTGGCAGTGAGGATATGGATACGAATATGGATAACAGGCGGGTACGCATCCTGCAGCTGGGAATCCTGGCGCTTAATGTGATATCCGTAATGGGACTCAGCATATTTATATATGCCACAATTGAAAACATACGGCGCAGCTATGTGGCCAGGGAGTTTTTAAGCGGCATCCAGGCCATTGTCTGGTATCCCTGCCGGAACATCTGGCTCTGCGCCCTTCTTCTGGCTCTGCTGGCAGGCAGTATGTTTGTGCGGGACCGGCTGTTCCCGGACAACAGTAAGGTGATTCTGTTCAGCCTTGTGGCTGATTTTGCCATTTGTTTTGCCATTATTATACTTTTGAATTTTAACTATAACGGTATCCTGCTGCTGGTATTTTCCAATGTCATTCTCTATGCCAAAAACGGGAAATCCAGGTATTTCCTGGCGGCGGTGGCTATCGGCAGCTTTATCCTGGCTGATTACGAACTGCTTTCCATTTCCTACCGCCTGTATTCCATACAGGATTACATTGCATTTTACAATGCCTCCGCCCAGCAGTACCTGCTCAGCAGCTACAATATCCTGATATCCCTGAATGTAATCATGTTTGTGGTATACTGTGTGAATATCATCAACCAGCAGCAGGGAAACCTGGACGAGATACATGCCCTTAACGAGCAGCTTCAGGAAGTGAATGAACAACTTAAAGAGTACTCCGTGATGGCGGAAAAAATGGCGGAGACAAGGGAGAGAAACCGTCTGGCCAGGGAAATCCATGATACCCTGGGCCACACCCTGACCGGCATTGCCGCGGGCATAGACGCCTGCCTGGCCACCATAGGCACGTCGCCCCGGCAGACAAAGGAGCAGCTGGAGCTTATTTCCAAGGTCACAAGGGACGGCATCAAGGAAATACGGCGCTCTGTCAGCCAGCTGCGCCCCGATGCCCTGGAGCGGTTCAGCCTGGAATACGCCATCAGCAAGATGGTATCGGACATGAACGCTGTGTCCGGCGCCAGGGTGTACTTTGACTGCCAGGTGAAGAACCTGAAATTTGATGAGGACGAGGAAAACGCCATTTACCGGGTCATCCAGGAGGGAATCACCAATGCCCTGCGCCACGGCCATGCCAGCCAGATATGGATTACCATAAAGAAGGAGGATACGGACATCCTTCTGCAAATCAAGGACAACGGCATCGGGTGCAGGGAAATAAAGAGCGGATTCGGAACAAAGCACATGAAGGAGAGGATTAAGATGCTGAGCGGTGTTGTGACATTTGACGGCAGCGGCGGTTTTACTGTAAATGCAAGGATACCAATCCGATGGGGGGAGACTTATGATTAAAGTATTGATTGCGGACGACCAGGAGCTGATTCGCCAGAGCCTGCAGATTGTGCTCAACAGCAGGCCCGACATAATGGTTACAGATGTGGCGTCCAACGGCCAGGAGGTTATCCGCTGCGTAAGGAAGAACAAGCCGGATGTCATACTGATGGACATCCGGATGCCCAAGCTGGACGGGGTGCAGTGCACGAAAATCATAAAGGAAAATTATCCTCAGATTAAGATTATTATACTCACCACCTTTGACGATGACGAGTATGTCTACAATGCCCTGAAATACGGGGCCAGCGGGTATCTGTTAAAGGGCGTGTCCATGGATGAACTGGCCAATGCCATTACCACGGTATACAATGGATGGGCCATGATTAACCCGGACATTGCAGCCAAGGTGCTGAGGCTGTTTTCACAGATGGCCCAGGCGGACTATACCATACTTGTGGGTGATAAGAATGTGGACGAGCTTACAAAGACAGAGTGGAAAATCATAGCCCAGGTGGAAAAGGGGGCCAGCAACAGGGAGATAGCGGAAACCCTTAAGCTGTCTGAGGGGACGGTGCGCAATTATCTCAGCACCATACTGAACAAGCTGGATTTGCGGGACCGCACCCAGCTGGCAATCTGGGCTGTCCAGACAAATGTAAGGAAACGCCTGGGCACCTGAAGTCTGGCCGGGACAGCAGGCAGAAGCAGGACAGCAGGCAGAAGCGGAGCGGCAGGCAGAAGCAGAACAGAGGCAGGAGATAGACAGAAGGAAGGGTGAGATTGGGATGAAGGGATGGAAATGGACGCTGGGGCTGGGAACAGCCCTGGTCCTCCTTTTTGGTCTGGCGGGATGTATATACATGTATCATGATAAGGAGATAGTCCTGGAATTCGGCATGTTTACGGGAAGCAACTGGGACGTTGCCAGTGCCAGCAGCTTTGTCATCATGGACAAGGCGATTGCAAGGTTTGAGGAGGAGCATCCCGGGGTGAAGATTCACTATTACAGCGGAATCAGCAAGGAGGACTACTCGGAGTGGTGCGCCAGAAAGCTGCTGGAGGGAAAGATGCCGGATGTGTTTATGGTGCCGGATACGGATTTCAACCTGTATTCATCTTTGGGGGTCATGAAAAACCTGGACGAACTCATTGAGCATGATGACGGGTTTGACCGCAGTGACTTTTTCACCACAGCCCTTGACGCGGGAAAATACGATGGACACCAGTGCGCCCTTCCCTATGAAACGGTTCCGGTCCTTTTATTTGTCAACAAATCCCTTTTGGCCAGGGAACAGATTGAGGTGCCGGGGGAGGACTGGACATGGGATGATATGTATGAAATATGCAGGAAGATAACAAAGGATGTGAATGGGGATGGATTGCTGGACCAGTTCGGCACCTATAATTACAGCTGGAGGAACGCGGTTTACACCAGCGGGGGGAGATTTTACGGCGGGGACCAGCAGCAGTTGTCCTTTACGGACCCCCATGTCCTGGACGCCATCAAATACATGAAGCGCCTTAACGACCTTAACCAGGGACAGAGCGTGACCCAGGAGGACTTCAACAAAGGGAACGTGGCCTTTATGCCCCTGACCTTTGCAGAGTACAGGACCTATAAGACCTACCCCTACCGGATTAAGAAATACACAAAGTTCCAGTGGGACTGCATCACGTTTCCTGCCGGAAAAGAGGGGGAGAACCGTTCCAGGGTGGATTCCCTTCTCATGGGCATCAACAGCAGCACAAAGCATGAAAAGCTGGCGTGGGAATTCCTGAAACAGCTGACTGGAAATGAGGAGATGCAGATGGACATATTCCGGTACTCACAGGGCGTGTCTGTGCTGAAAAGCGTTACCGGCTCCGGCCAGGCAGCGGCCATCATACAGGAGGACATGGATGAGGGGGAGCAGGTCATTAACAGCAGTCTGCTGTACAATGTAATTGAGAACGGGGTCATAGAGCCCAAGTTCCAGCAGTATGAGCAGGTCATGAGCCTGGCGGACGGGGAGGTATCCAAGATACTTATGGAAAACAGGAATGTGGACAGCAGCATGAAGATATTCCAGAGAAGCATTACCAAGTATTTGCAGCAGCAGAGATAGAGAGAGGGGAGAAAAGGCCGGGCCCCGGTCATTTGTACACGGTTTGTACAATGATTGGGGCCCGGGCTTGTTTTTTATTTGTTTTTGGTGTGGTAGGCGGTGGGAAGATTCCAGTCGTACTTTGTGGCCAGAAGGCGGATGAGCACCACCAGGATTGCGCTCAATATCATGGAGGCGTCTCTGGAGAGCCAGCCGTTCAGGCAGACATAGCAGACAGCCCCGGCAATGGAGGCGGAAGCATATACATGCTTGCGCAGGATATACGGGGACTGGCCGGCCAGAATATCCCTGAGGGCGCCGCCTCCCACGCCTGTAAGGACGCCCAGGAACACGGAGAGAAAATGATATTCCCCGTAACCGGCCGTCACAGCTGTGTTGATGCCTGTTACCGTGAAGGCTCCCAGTCCAATGGCGTCAAACAGGTTCATTATCTTCTCATAAGCCGAGATATACCGGCTTTCCAGTATCCTCTGGTTCAGCCAGACCAGGACAAAGAGTACCATGGCCGCCAGAAAGGCCGTGTACACGTAAACCGGGTTCATGAACAGGCTGGGCGGTACGATTCCCAGTATAATGTCCCGGAGCATTCCGCCGCCGACAGCAGTGGTGACGCCCAGGACCACCACTCCCAGCAGGTCCAGGCGCTGTTTGATGGCCACCAGGGCACCGGACGAGGCAAAGGCCACGGTTCCGACTATTTCTATGATAAAAAAGATTGAGATATTGGATTCCATAATACGCTCCCGGCCAATGGCTACAGCAGATATATCTTGTTTTTTCCGCAGATATCGCGCATTTCCCTGGGCCAGATACTGGCCTGGACTTCACCTATATGGGCGCGGTCCAAAAGCAGCATGCACAGACGTGACTGTCCGATACCGCCGCCGATGGTGTAGGGAAGTTCTCCGTTTAAAAGCATTTTATGATAAGGAAGACTGCGGCGGTCTTCGCATCCGGCTTTCCTGAGCTGGTCCTCCAGGGCAGCCTCATCCACACGGATACCCATGCTGGAGATTTCCAGGGCGCACTGTAAATGCTCAAACCAGAACAGGATATCGCCGTTCAGCTTCCAGTCGTCATAGTCAGGCGCGCGTCCGTCATGGGGCTTGCCGCCGGCCAGTTTATCGCCAATCTGCATCAGGAATACGCAGCCATGTTCCCTGGTTATCAGGTTTTCCCGTTCCTTAGGCGTATTGTCCGGATACAGGTCCTCCAGCTCCTGGCTGGTGATGAAGAAGATATCCTTTGGAAGGTGCTTCACTGCCTCCGGGTATTTATACCACACCTCATGCTGCATGTGCTTGATAATTTTAAAAATCTCCCGCACCGTGTCCTTTAAGGTATCCAGATTGCGCTGTTCCCTGGTGATGACCCGTTCCCAGTCCCACTGGTCCACATAACAGGAGTGAAGGTTATCCAGCTCCTCGTCCCTGCGGATGGCGTTCATATTGGTGTAAAGCCCCTCGCCGGGCTGAAAGCCGTATTCCTTTAGGGCCATACGCTTCCATTTTGCCAGTGAGTGCACAACCTCCAGGGTTTCCCCGGGAAGTCCCAGCATGTCAAAGGACACGGGGCGCTCAGTACCGTTTAGGTTATCGTTAAGACCGCTGCTTCTTTCCACGAACAGGGGAGCGGAGATACGCTCTAGATGCATCTCCCTTCCCATTTCCTTCTGGAAGGTGTCGCGTATGTATTTGATTGCGTCCTGCGTCTCACGGATGGAAAGACGGGGGTCGTAATCCTTAGGTATGATTAATTCCATCTTAAAAACCTCCAAACTAGTTGAATTCATTGCATATGTTTCTTATGGTATCATCATTGGGAAAAACGCGCAAGTGCTTACATCATTTTTTTATGAGGGAAATGGCGTAAAAATGCGAAAATATCCTGGAAAGATGTTGAAATATAAGGTTACACACAGATGGAAACATGGTAAAATAGAGTTGAAAATGAAATCGGGAGGTATGAGATGAAACGAACGGTAAAGGTATGGCTGGCAGCGGTTATGAGCGGAGTGATTCTGGCAGGAGGGGCAGGAACAACAGGACAGGCTCCGTGGGGAATGGAGTCCCAGGCCCATTCGGGCCGGACAGATGCCAACGGAGGACACCGGGATAACAAAAATGCCAGCGGGTTGGGAAGCTACCACTACCACTGCGGAGGACATCCGGCCCACCTGCATCCCAACGGCGTGTGTCCCTATGCAGGAGGTGCCCAAACTAAGGCCCAGACCCAGACACAAGCCCAGATTCCAACAGAGGCTGCCAATATGGTTCAGGAAACCCAGGCCGGGGACCTGGATATTCCGGCTGTCCGGGCAGTTTCCCGGGAAAGGGCGGCAGATACAACGGGATGGAACCAAAATGGGACACAGTGGAATTATATCTGTGAGGACGGAACACAGCTGATTGGATGCTGGAAACAGATTGACGGTGTGTGGTACTGTTTTGACAGCGACGGAAACATGCGGACCGGATGGTACAGGGAAAATGGCTGTCTTTATTACCTGGGGACGGATGGGAAGATGGTTACCGGAACCTGTATGGTCGATGGAACAGAGTACCAGTTTGACCAGGACGGGAAGATGATAACAGAGAAGCAAACGGGCCTGCATTGATAATGTCTCAATGCAGGCCCCCGGCTGTCTGTGTGCTATCTGGATTTACCCGAATAAATCCATAAGCTTCTTTTTCATTTCTTTCCGTCTTTTATCTGTTTCTTCGGTATCCAGGGAAAACAAACCATCCTCTACCTGTAATACGTCGCCTTCCTTAACATTCTCCGGAAGATGGCTGACGGGAACCGTTATGCGCTCTCTTGCTTCTGTTTCACATATGGCCAGACCCTCCTCCAGCCGGTCGATGATATATTTCATATAGAATATCCTTTCTGTGTGTTTTAAACATGCTCCAGCCCAGAGACCGTATTGACAGCATGTAACAGCTGGTGTTTGGGTTACGGTTTACACTGTTTACAGGGCTCGTATCCCTCCTGTATCAGTTCCTCCCTGGAAGAGGTTACATCCTTCCGGTTTTCCGTCTTCATCTGTGGGACCGAGGCACAGCCGGGGCTGTGGAACTTGCCGGTGTTAACATTTATGACATAGGAGGAAAGGGAGGAGGCACTGCCGGAGCTGTGTTCGGCGGTATTGCCAGCCTGATGGGTGGCGGTGCTCCATGTGATTGTACTGCCGTCACTGAAAGCGGCAATGGTCCCTTCCTCATCTGTGCGGAGTACCTGGCAGCCTGCTTTTTTTAGTTTTTCCATTGTCTCCTTATGGGGGTGTCCGTAGGAGTTGCCTTCCCCGCACTGGATTACCACCCAGGAGGGTGATACCTTTTTCAGAAATGCATCGCTGGTAGCGGTGCGGCTGCCGTGATGGCCTGCCTTCAGCACATCTGCCTTTAACACTGCGCCGCTGTTTACAATATCTTCCTCCGCCTGGCTTTCTGCATCGCCGCACATGACAAAGCTGTTATCGCCGTAAGTAAGGCGGATGCCCACGGACCAGTTGTTCAGGTCGCTGCCATAGTCTTTTACCGGAGAGAGTATGGTAAAGGAGGCGCTTCCCAAATCATAGGAGTCCCCCGGCACCGGTTTGGTGATTTTCAGTCCTTTGGAAGCAATGGAGTCCAGTACATCCTCAAAGGTCCTGGTGGTATGCTCCACCGGCGGCAGGAAGACTCTGTCCACGGGAAAGGTATCAATTACCTTGTCCAGGCCGCCGATATGGTCGGAATGGGGATGGGTGCCAATCACATAATCCAGTTTTTCCACTCCCTCTGCCTGCAGATAAGAGATTACGGTATTGGCCTGGTCATTTTCCCCTGCATCAATCAGCATGTAGTGTCCGCCTGATTCGGCCAGTATACTGTCTCCCTGGCCCACATCAATGAAATGTACAGCCAGTCCCGGCCCGGATGGGGCGGCTGCGGAGTAACCTTTGTCCTGGGAAAGGGCTGGGGCGGAATCAGCGCATCCTCCCAGCAAAAGCGAGATACTGCAAAAAATGGATATTATCAATATTCGGATACTATTTCTTCTAGTCATAAACGAGTCAGCCTTCCTGTCTTTTGTTGGTTTTAGTTTTATATCGGAACAATTATTTGGATAATTGCGGTACCCATGTACTGTTTCATTGCAGGGCCGCCTGGGCCAGGACAGCCCTGCTGAATGCGGTATCCCACTGCGGGTAGGAACGTTTCAGGGATACAGGTCTGCCGTCTGTACCCAGGAAACAGTGTTTGCTCTCACCTGTGGTTTTAAGTTCACCTGTGGCGGCATCGCGCATCTCATACGCAAGCGTCATGCGGATGGCGTTATATTCCTTTACCCATACATGTATTTTTACATGGTCATCAAAATGTACCATGGACCTGTACTGGCAGTGTACCTCCAGAACCGGGCTCATGACGCCTGAGGCTTCCATGGCCTTATATCCGCAGCCCATCTGTTCCATCAGGCTGACCCTTGCCTCCTCCATCCAGCGGATGTAGTTGGAATGATGTACACAGCCCATCTGGTCTGTCTCATAATACTGTGCATGATGTTCGTAGTCTTTAAACATGATGTCCTCCTGGTTTTATTCTGAATCCATCTGGTCCTGATACCAGGCCGTGAATCCTTCATCACTCATATTACTGGTGTTTGTCTGGCAATACCCTTTCAGCTGCTCCTTGAATTGTTCCAGGTCCTCCCGGTAGCTGTTGGAAGGGAGTCAGCGGTTTCATACTCCTTTTGGGCATCGTAAATCCGCGCTATACGGATGTAGGACCAGGTCAGGTCGCTTCCGTTGTGTTCCTGGATTTTAAGGGCCTGCCGGTAATGTTCCATGGCTTTTTCATAATCCTCTGTTTTCTTGTACGTATCTCCTATATCGCATAAAAAGACTGCCGTATAGGCGGAGTCCTTTCCGCAGGCTTTTTGGATGGCTTTCAGACCTTTCTCATAATAGGCCAGGGCCTCATCCATATTGCCTGCATCCCTGTGCACATCGGCTATGGCGCTGTAATCCCCCGCCCTCATTTTGACATACATCCAGACCGTTATCTTTCTCATTCATCATTATTTTCCTTTCAGGCAGTCAGACAGCATACAAAAATATTATACCATGAATTGTCCCAAAAAACGAGTGCATGGGAATGGATTGGTGTTCCGGCCGGAACCAGAGGCCGCCATAGCCGGCGGACCTAAAACAACAGAGGATTTTAAACAGCTTATGTATATTTTGAAATATGGTTACATATACTGGTAATAAATGGACCTGTCCTATGGGTATATACCCGGAAACAGATTCAGACCAGATATTATCAAGAAGAAAAGGAGCACATGATTATGGCACGGGGAGTAAGAAAGTCACCGGTTGAAAAACTGCAGGGAGAGCTGGCGGATGTACAGGCATCCATAGCACAGTATGAGAGCTGTCTGGAAACCATGAGGGAAAAGGAAAAGGCTCTTATGGAACATATCCAGCTGGAGGAATTTAAGGTCGTGAACGAGATGCTAAAGGAACGGGACATGACCATGGATGATTTAAAAGAAATGCTGGCAGGGGACATGACTCTCAGTGCATGAGCTATGTAATCCTGTATATACAGTAAGTCCATATGGGAATAAGGACGCCTGGATGGAAATCTGCGCGTTCTTATTTTTTTAACTTTATTTTTTGATTTATCTTTCAGCTTCTGTTTTTTGAAGGCTTTGTTTGATTCCTCATGTTGTAGTTGACCGCTGTTTTATGGTAGAATGATAAAAAACAACAGGCCTGAAGGAGGTACATAAGATGGTGGAAGTCACGCTAGGGAAAACAGGTATCACTGTGAATAAGAATGGGTTTGGGGCCCTTCCTATCCAGAGGATACCGGAGGAGGACGCGGTACGCCTTATAAAGAAGGCATATGATGGGGGAATCACGTTCTTTGATACAGCCAGGAATTATACGGACAGCGAGAAAAAGTTAGGAGCTGCACTTGAGGGAATACGTGATAAGGTGTTCATCGCAACCAAGACAGCGGCTAAGACAGCAGAGAAATTCTGGGAGGACCTGGAAACTTCCCTGAAAAACCTGAGAACAGACCATGTGGACCTTTATCAATTCCATAATCCGCCTTTCTGTCCAAAGCCGGGAGACGGAACCGGACTGTATGAGGCTGTTCTGGAGGCTAGGGCCCAGGGAAAGGTACACCATATAGGAATCACCAACCACAGGCTGGCAGTGGCGGCGGAGGCAATTGACTCCGGTCTTTATGAGACATTGCAGTTCCCATTCTGTTATCTGGCTACGGACAAGGACCTGGAACTGGTGGAGCGCTGCAGGAAGGCGGACATGGGTTTCATTGCCATGAAGGCATTATCCGGCGGCCTTATCAATAATTCACGGGCAGCCTACGCATATCTGGCCCAGTTTGACAATGTGCTTCCAATCTGGGGGGTCCAGAGAGAAGGGGAACTGGATGAGTTCCTGTCCTATGTGGGAAATCCGCCTCAGATGACAGATGAGATACAGGCATTGATTGATAAGGACAGGGACGAGATTTTAGGTGAATTCTGCAGGGGCTGCGGATACTGTATGCCATGTCCCGTTGGAATCCAAATCAATAATTGCGCCAGGATGTCCCTTATGATACGCAGGGCGCCTTCCGCTGCCTGGCTGACACCAGAGGCCCAGGAGAATATGAAGAAGATTGAACAGTGCCTCCACTGCAACCAGTGCAAGGGAAAATGTCCTTATAATCTGGATACGCCAGCATTGCTGGAGAAGAATCTGAAGGACTATCTGGAGATTCTTGACGGAAAGGAATATTAGGAGAGGGATACGCAGGAAACAGCGCCCGCTGTCATGGTGGCAGAGGAAGCGCTGTTTCTTTCGTATACCATAAATACGTATATTGGCAGGATTTAATCGCGGTAGCGGTTGATGCAGGCGTATATTTCCTGGATTCTCGGCATGGAAAGGCCGCAGGCCGCATAGGAGCTGTCTCCCATGGCGCACAGACCGCCCTTCTGTATCTCCTTAAGCAGCAGGGAGACGGTATCCTTCACCGTATAGCGCTCCAGGAGCTGGTGTTGCGCACAGTAGCGCAGCATCTGCGCCAGGGTATTGGTCTGCTCGGAATCAACGAGCTGTTCCACGAACCGGAGGTCCACAGGGGACCTGCCGATTTGCAGGGAATCCTTGCCGTATACCTTGACCTTGATGCGCTCGTCCCGGCCCCCGTCATGGGAACCCCGGCCCCTGTAACCGCCCCGGTTTGGAACAGCGGAATTCCTGGATGCGGTCTGGGAACCGCCCTTACTGCTCAATAGCCTGCGCCCCTCTGCGGGAAGAAGGAAGCCTGGGGCAGAAGTAATGGGTTCGACGCCGTAGCCGGAACAAAAGGCTTTGGTCTTATCCGTGATGTCAAAGGGCTCATAGCAGTCCATCTGCAGGATGGTATCTGCAATATAGAAGTAAGCGCCTGAACTTCCTGCCACCATGACAGTGGAAATACCGGATTTTTCATACAAATCCCTGGCTCTTTCAATGAAGGGGGTAATGGGCTCCTGGTCACGGCTGATGATTTTCTGCATCAGGTCGTCCCTGACCATGAAGTTGGTGGCAGAGGTATCCTCGTCAATCAGGAATACACTGCTTCCGGCTTCAATCCCCTCAATGACAGCAGCTGCCTGGGAGGTGCTGCCGCTGGCATCCTCAGTGGAGAAGCAATGGGTGTTCTTTTTGTTGGGCAGGTCGTTGATGAACAGGGAAATGTCCACGTTCCGGACACTTCTGCCGTCTTCTGCCCGCAGCTTCATGGCAGTGGAATCCGTGATGACATATTCCCGTCCATCTCCGGCCACATGGTTATAGACACCGGACTCCAGGGCTTTCAACAGGGTGGATTTGCCATGATATCCGCCGCCTACAATCAGGGTAATGCCCCGGCGCAGTCCCATTCCGGTGATTCTGCCATGGTGGGGAAGGTTTAATTCCAGCCGGAGGGAATCCGGTGACTGGAAGGGAACGCTGCCCTTCATGGGGCTGCTGGAAATGCCGCTTTCCCTGGGAAGGACGGCGCCGTCCGCAACAAAGGAAACCAGTCCCAGGCGTTCCAGTTCACTGCGGATGAAATACTGGTCTTCCGCCAGGTCGGCTACGTCCTTTACTTCCCGGGCCGGCCTGCTCTTATAATAAAATACAGTTTTAACGCACCGGGGCAGGAAATCGAACAGAATCTTAACCAGCTCGCCGGAATTGATGGTTCTGCCATTGGCCGGGAAACCGGCTTCAAAGCGGGCTGTGATGCCCCTGGTGCTGCATTCACAGGCTGTCCGGCTCAGAATCTCAGGTCCCGGATGGCTGGTGGCAATCAGGCCGCTTTTGCCGGAACCTTTTGCCTTGAAATTATATTTGGCGATTTCCTGGCAGAACTGTCTGACCAGATAATCCTCCAGGGCAGTCTGCTTGTGGGGGGCGTCGAAATATTCGCAGGGATAGGATGCCCGCTGCTGCGGAATGAATACGCTTAATTTGGAAGGGGATGCAAAGGGGTCCCCCTGTACATGGTCGATGGAAAGTACATAATCCCCAAAGTCATAGGAACCCCGCGTATCTTTATAGGCCGGATATCCCTTCCGGTCAATGGATTCCAGTAATCTTCTCAGGTCTTGTGCTGATTTCATGATGCTGCTTCACCTCTTCGCCTGCGCCGCCAGGCCGGAATCCAGGTCCGGTCTGCCTTTTGACAGGCTCCTTTTTCTGTATTTGCTTTCTATATTTTATAGCAGGTCCGGCGAAAATGCAACCAAGAACAGCGGGCGGTATGGGCTTATGGGGTGCATATATATCCGGCCGTCCCGGGGCGGCAGCGTTGAAGGGTCCTGCATTTTATGGTATGATAGCATGAGACGGGCGCCAGGGCCCGGAGTGGTAAAGCAGGCACACTCCGGTCCAGGGCGGCTCTGCCAATGACAGGAGTGAAGAATGAATATGGACCAGCAGAAAAAGGAAATGTTAGAAGCACTGTCCGGTGCAGAAAAGGTACTGATAGGCATCGGAGGGGAATGGAAATTAAAGGACGATGGAAGGGATGTGCGGCTGCGCTGTCTGGCGGACGAAGCTCAGAGGGAGCTGAAAGCTGCTTACGAAGCCTTATGGGACCTGGTCAGGGACAAGGATTATTATGTGGTAACCACTGTGACGGACGGGGCTGTCTATGACACGGATTTTGACAGCAAACGGGTGGTGGCTCCCTGCGGGAATATCCATTGGAGACAGTGCTCTAAAGCCTGTACCAAGGATATATGGGAGGAGGGGGAGGTGCCGGAGGATACCTGCCCCCATTGCAGGGCTCCCCTGACAGGCAATACGGTTGAGGCAGAGAACTATATCGAGGAAGGCTATCTGCCCAGGTGGGAGGCCTACAAGAAATGGCAGACAGGAACCCTGAACCGCAAACTGGTTATTCTGGAACTGGGGGAAGGCTTCAAGACGCCTACCGTCATGCGGTGGCCGTTTGAGAAGATTGCATTTTTTAACCGTAAATCCGCATTTTACCGTGTCAACAGACAATTTTACCAGATGCCCCGGGAGATGGGAGAGCGGGCCGGGGGAATCCAGGCAGATTCAGTTTCCTTTATCCGCGGTCTGGCAGAGAGAAACTAATAATTTCTGAAAATAGTAGTTCCTGAAAGGGATAATTCCTGAAACAATATAAAATGATTACAAAAACAGGTTGCCTTTATCACGTTACAATGCTAAAATATTAAATCATAGGAACGAGGTCGAATATATGATTGCTATCATTGATTATGACGCAGGAAACCTGCGCAGTGTGGAAAAAGCCCTGTTATCACTGGGGGAAACGCCTGTCATAACCAGGGACAGGAAGACAATACTGGAAGCGGACAAGGTTATCCTGCCCGGAGTAGGTTCGTTCGGCGATGCAATGGGAAAGCTGGAGCAGTATGGTCTGTCGGATGTGATTCGTGAGACAGTGGACCAGGGAACCCCGTTTTTAGGAATCTGCCTTGGACTGCAGCTTTTGTTTGCAGGCAGTGATGAGAGTCCCGGGGCCGCGGGGCTGGGGATTCTTCCGGGAACAATATATAAGATACCGGAGCATCCCGGGCTCAAGATTCCCCATATGGGCTGGAACTCACTGGATATAAGGCCGGGGGCAAAACTGTTTAAAGGGATTGATAACGGAGCCTATGTTTACTTTGTACATTCCTATTACCTGAAAGCAGGGGACGAATCCATTGTGGCGGCTTCCGCAGAGTACAGCACCCGGATACACGCTTCAGTGGAGCAGGGAAATGTGTTTGCCTGTCAGTTCCATCCGGAGAAAAGCGGGGAAGTGGGACTTGCCATTCTTAAGAATTTTATGGGACTGTGAAGGTCCTGCGGTGTCCGGGGAAGGAGTGCCGGGACAGCGCCAAGCCAAATAAAACAGGAGACAGGAGAGGCGATATGTTTACCAAAAGAATCATACCATGCCTGGACGTGAACAATGGCCGTGTGGTAAAGGGCGTGAATTTTGTGAACCTGCGGGATGCCGGGGACCCGGTGGAGATAGCTGCGGCTTATGATAAGGCAGGGGCAGACGAACTGGTATTTCTGGATATCACGGCATCCTCAGACAACCGCCGTACCGTGGTGGATATGGTGCGCAAGGTGGCGGAGACTGTTTTTATTCCGTTTACCGTGGGAGGCGGCATACGCACCGTGGAAGATTTCCGCATGCTTCTCAGAGAGGGAGCGGATAAGATATCCATCAATTCCTCAGCCATTGACAATCCCCGCCTTATCAGTGATGCAGCGGATAAATTCGGCCGTCAATGCGTGGTGGTAGCCATAGACGCCAGGCGCAGGGAGGACGGAAAGGGCTGGAATATCTACAAACACGGCGGACGTGTGGATGTGGGGACAGATGCCCTTAAGTGGGCCATGGAGGCAGACCGCCTGGGAGCGGGAGAGATACTGCTCACCAGCATGGACTGCGACGGAACCAAGAACGGATATGACAATGAACTGACCTCCCTCATTGCTTCCCATGTATCCGTGCCGGTCATTGCTTCGGGAGGCGCCGGGAATAAGGAACATTTCTATGATGCATTGACTAAAGGCGGCGCAGACGCCGCACTGGCGGCATCCCTGTTTCATTATAAGGAACTGGAGATACGGGAACTTAAGGAGTACCTGGCGGGGAGAGGGATTGCAGTCAGGATGTAGCCGGTGCTTTTAATTGGTTTCTTCCCGGTACACGCGGATAAGAACAATGGAAGAAAAAATAGTCACTTCATCCTTAGTGGCTATTTTTTAATTGGTTTATTCATGTTAGCGCTTTTGCACCCAATAACCCGAATCCTTTTACCCGGCCTTTTCGGTCTGCTGTCCCGGCCTCTTTCTTAAATTATTTTGTCGATATCCGTTGTTTCCTGCGGTTTCCTATGCTAAAATATGAAAATGTGAATTATATGGTGAAAGAAAAGGAGAAGCAGGATATGGCCGCGATTACCAATGACTGGCTGGGGCCTTTGAGCAGTGAATTTAAGAAGCCCTATTATAAAGAATTGTATAAGACAGTAAAGCATGAATATGAGACCAGAAGGGTGTTTCCCGAACCGGATGATATCTTTAATGCATTTGCATTTACACCGCTGGCAGACGTGAAGGTAGTGATACTGGGACAGGACCCTTACCACAATTACGGCCAGGCCCATGGCCTGTGTTTTTCGGTGAAGCCGGATGTGGATATTCCTCCCTCCCTGGTGAACATCTATCAGGAGCTTCACGACGATTTAGGGTGTTATATACCGAATAACGGTTATCTGAAGAAATGGGCTGACCAGGGCGTTATGCTGTTAAATACAGTGCTTACGGTGAGGGCGCACCAGGCCAATTCCCACCGGGATATCGGATGGGAGAAATTTACGGATGCAGCCATAGGCATTCTCAACCAGCAGGACAGGCCCATGGTGTTTATTTTATGGGGGCGTCCTGCCCAGACGAAGAAGGCAATGCTTAATAATCCCAGGCATCTGATTCTGGAGGCGCCCCATCCAAGTCCGCTGTCAGCGTCCAGGGGATTTTTCGGGAGCAGGCCCTTCAGCAAGACCAATGCATTTTTGACAGAGCATGGCCTTATGCCTGTTGACTGGCAGATTGAGAATATATAAAACAGGTATAGGGTTTAGTAAGAATACATAAAATGTACAGCAGGCAGGAGCTTGTGCGGCCGGAGGGCAGCAGGGCAGGGACCCTTAGGGTGCCGGGAAATGGAGCCTGTCTGCGGTAAGGAGAGCTTATGAGTTTAGTTGAAGTGTTAAAAATCATTGTACTGGGCATTGTGGAAGGATTTACGGAGTGGCTTCCCATCAGCAGCACGGGCCACATGATTCTGGTGGATGAAATCATCCGCCTGAACCAGCCGGACGCGTTTAAGGATGTGTTCCTGGTAGTGATTCAGCTGGGTGCCATCCTGGCTGTGGTAGTCATGTTTTTTCATAAGCTGAATCCCTTTAGCCCAAGTAAAAGCAGCCGTCAGAAGGATGCCACATGGGCCCTGTGGATTAAAATTATCATTGCCTGTATTCCGGCAGCCATCCTGGGGCTTTTGCTGGATGACTGGATGGAGGCCCACCTGTTCAATGCCTATGTGGTGGCAGCGGCCCTGATTGTATACGGCGTACTTTTTATCGTGCTTGAGAACAGCAGCGTGTGTTCAAATCCCAGATTCAACAAGGTGGGACAGATTTCAGCCAAGACAGCGTTCCTCATCGGCATGGTGCAGCTGTTGGCTCTGATTCCGGGAACCTCCCGTTCCGGCTCTACCATTCTGGGCGCCATGGTCCTGGGCTGTTCCAGGGCTGCCGCTGCAGAGTTTTCATTTTTCCTGGGAATCCCGGTTATGTTTGGGGCCAGCCTGTTAAAAATCGTGAAGTATTTCCTGGCAGGAAATGTTTTCACAGGCCCGCAGATATTCTACACCATACTGGGAATGCTGATTGCCTTTGTGGTTTCCATTTATTCCATCCAGTTCCTTATGAGCTATGTACGCAAGCATGATTTTAAGTTCTTTGGATACTACAGAATCATTCTGGGTGTGATTGTACTGGCGTATTTCGGTATTACGGCCCTGGCCAGCTAGGAACCAACGATATTCCTCAGCTGAAAGCAGCAGAATCAAATCAGAGTCAAATCAGAAGCAGAATAGGAATCAAATCAGAATAAGGATTTTCAGAATAAAAAGGGCCTGCCATGCAGAGGGAGATTTCTGCATGCAGAGCCCTGTTTATGTGTTTAGAATGTTACGCGGCCCATGACTTTCTTAGTCCAGGTTATCCGCAATCTCATACAACAGCCGTTGTGTATCATCCCATCCAAGACAGGGGTCGGTGATGGATTTGCCATAGCAGTGTTCACCGATTTTCTGGCTGCCGGGTTCGATGTAGCTTTCAATCATAAGGCCCTTTACCAGGTTCTTTATATCCCCGGAATGACGGCGGCTGTGGAGCACTTCCTTGGCAATACGAATCTGTTCCTGATACTGCTTGTTGGAGTTGGCATGGTTTGTGTCCACGATGCAGGCCGGATTCTGCAGCCCGCGTTTGTTATACAGGTCAAATAAAAGCTTTAAATCCTCATAGTGGTAGTTGGGGTTGCACTGGCCCCTCTTGTTCACAGCGCCACGCAGGATGGTGTGGGTCAGAGGATTGCCTGGGCACTGTACTTCAAAGCCGCGGAAGATGAAGTCGTGGGGAAGCTGTGCAGCCACCACGGAATTCAGCATAACGGTCAGGTCGCCGCTGGTGGGGTTCTTCATGCCGACCGGCACGTCGCAGCCGCTGGCTACCAGACGGTGGAACTGGTTTTCCACGGAACGGGCGCCTACTGCCACATAGGACATCATGTCGGAGAGATAGTTCATGTTTTCCGGATAGAGCATTTCGTCGGCAGTGGAAAAACCTGTCTCCCGCAGCACCCTCATGTGCATATGGCGGATGGCCAGTATACCCTCGAACATATCGGGCCGCTTCTCCGGGTCCGGCTGATGAATCATTCCCATATATCCCTCGCCGGTGGTCCTGGGCTTGTTGGTGTAGACCCGTGGAATGATGATTAGCTTGTCCTTTGTCTTTTCCTGGATTTTCACAAGGCGTCCGGCGTAATCACATACAGATTCCTCGTTGTCAGCAGAACAGGGACCGATGATGACAACGAACTTGTCGCTCTCACCGGTAAATACCTTTTTTATTTCCTCGTCCCGCGCATGCTTGATTTCTGCCAGCTCAGGAGCCAGCGGGAACTGTTCCCGGATTTCTGCCGGTGTAGGCAGTTTATTGATGAATGTGAATCCCATTTCTTCGTCCTCCCATTATGTAAACACCGGGCTGCGGTGTAAGATGCATTTCAATGCTTCATTATAGTATAGAAAACCGGATTCGTAAATAGTGAATCCCACGAAAATATTGACAATAAGGCATTTTCCAAGTATAAATAGATACATGATTGGTGCAGGAGATTAATGTGTGAGATGAAGAATGACAAGAGACAGACCGCAGGAACCATAATGGCACTGGTGGGAGGAACCTGCTGGGGATTTTCAGGCTGCTGCGGGCAGTATTTATTTGAGCAAAAGGGAATCGAGGCCCCGTGGCTGGTGGCTGTCAGGCTGTTTTTTGCAGGCATCATACTGGTGCTGGCCGGGTTTAAGCTTCACGGCAGGGAAAACCTGAGGGTGTTCCAAAAGAGAAGGGATACCGTCCATTTGCTGGCTTTTGCCATTTTCGGCATTACCTTCTGCCAGTTTACATATTTTATGGCCATCCAGGCGTCCAATGCAGGAACGGCAACCGTGCTGCAGTACCTGTCGCCTATCCTGATTCTGGCCGTGGTGTGCATGCGGGAGCTGCGCCTTCCCAAGGGGCTGGAGCTGGCAGCCATCGCACTGTCCCTGCTGGGCACCTTTGTCATCGGCACCCACGGGGATATACACTCCTTTCACATCACAGGGGAAGCCCTGTTCTGGGGCCTACTGGCAGCTGTCAGCTCCATGATTTACACCATTATACCGGGCGGACTTATCCTGAAGTATGATATATATCAGGTGCTGGGATTCGGCATGTTCTTTGGCGGGATTGCCATGGGAGCCGTGGTGCGTCCCTGGAATTACGCGGTTGCCTGGGATGCGGGCACCGCAGGAGCCCTGGCGGGCGTGGTGGTGGTCGGCACTGCCGTTGCATTCGGCCTGTATCTTCAGGGGGTCAGCATGATTGGACCTTTAAAGGGCAGCATTATGGGAAGCGTGGAGCCGGTGTCCGCTGTCATTATATCCGTATTCTGGCTGGGAACCCGCTTTACACTGCCTGATTTTCTGGGCTTTGCCCTGATTCTGGGAGCCGTATTCGTACTTACCTTTGCCCACCGTCCGGAGGGGAAAACAGCAGAGGACGGGATTGACTCTTGACAAAACAGGAGAGTCTGTCTATAATGGTCATAATTTCATGAATTGGCTACGACGGGAACAAGTAGTAGCCTGCAGGAACAGACAGAAAGCAGCCGGGGGATGAGAGGCGCATGTGATGCAGGCCATGAATACATCCCTGAGCTTCGCACCCAACGGCGCTGCTGCAGACAACAGGCCCAGTAGGCTGCGACGGGTCCTGCATCCGTTATCGTGCTAGAGTATATGAGAGTGTGGATTCAGCGGGATGCCGGCGCAGGGAAGAGGCAAGGCGGTTCCCATGTGTGATTCCGGCTTTCACCAGTACTCGAAGAGGCAGGCAGCGCGAGCTGTCTGTGAACATCAGGTGGTAACACGGGGCTTGCGGGCTTCGTCCTTTTGGAAAAGGGCGGGGCTTTTTTTAGTTCACAAAGGGAACTCCGGGCCCGCGGCGCCCTGGCGCCCCCCTGCCTTCCCTGTATAAAAAACGTAAGAATCAAGCCCTTGCATGAAAGCAGAAGTATGGTAAAATAAATAAAGTAAGAAGAGGAGAGAAACACCATGCAGATTTACGAAGAACTGGTTGCCAGAGGCCTCATTGCCCAGGTGACCAACGAAGAAGAAATTAAGAAAATGGTCAACGAGGGAAAGGCCGTGTTCTATATCGGCTTCGACCCCACAGCCGACAGCCTCCATGTAGGACACTTCATGGCCCTTTGTCTGATGAAGCGCCTTCAGATGGCAGGCAACAAGCCCATTGCCCTGATTGGCGGAGGCACAGGCATGATTGGCGACCCGTCCGGACGTTCTGACATGCGTACCATGATGACTCCTGAAATCATCCAGCATAACTGTGACTGCTTTAAGAAGCAGATGAGCCGTTTCATCGATTTTTCAGAGGGAAAGGCCATGATGGTAAACAATGCAGAGTGGCTCATGGGCCTTAACTATATTGAGTTCCTCAGGGAAGTGGGACCGCATTTCTCCGTCAACAACATGCTGAGGGCTGAGTGCTACAAGCAGAGGATGGAGAAGGGCTTAAGCTTCCTTGAGTTCAACTACATGATTATGCAGAGCTATGACTTTTATGAGCTGTTTAAGCGGTACGGCTGCAACATGCAGTTTGGCGGTGATGACCAGTGGAGCAATATGCTGGGCGGAACCGAACTGATACGCCGTAAGCTGGGCAAGGACGCCCATGCCATGACCATCACCCTGCTTCTTAACTCCGAGGGCAAGAAGATGGGCAAGACACAGTCCGGCGCAGTATGGCTGGACCCTGAAAAGACATCACCCTTTGATTTTTACCAGTACTGGAGAAACGTGGGGGACGGGGATGTGCTTAAGTGCCTCCGCATGCTTACCTTCCTTCCTCTGGAGCAGATTGACGAGATGGATAAGTGGGAAGGCAGCCAGCTGAACCAGGCCAAGGAGATACTGGCATTTGAGCTTACAAAGCTGGTGCACGGCGAGGAAGAGGCTGCCAGGGCGCAGGAAGGAGCCAGGGCCTTATTTGCAGCAGGCGCAAGCACTGAGAACATGCCCACCTTCCAGCTTTCCGAAGAGGATTTTACAGAAGGAACCATTGATATCTTAAGCATCCTTAACAAGTCAGGACTGGCGGCATCCCGTTCAGAGGCCAGAAGGAATGTGGAACAGGGCGGTGTTTCCGTGGACGGAACCCCTGTGAAGGATATCAAGGCTTCCTATGCCAGGGACCAGTTTGCCGGTGACGGCGTGGTGGTAAAGCGCGGCAAGAAGAACTTCAAGAAGATTGTTTTAAAATAAGGGTTGACGGATGCACCGGGAATTCACCCTGGATGTCATCATGAGTAGTCCAAAGGTTTGAGAGGAGGGTACCGGATGAGACGGTATGGTTCTGTTAAGCGGTTAGGCGCGCTGGTCCTGGCGGCAGTGCTCAGTGTGTCGGCTGCATTTGTCTCAGAGGCAGCAGCTTCATTTAAGGCTGAGGTGCCTGTTACCCTGCATTTGGATGTTAACAGCAGAAGGACCACGATTTACGATGGATATTCTTCCTACCTGCTGGGGTACAGGGTATCGGAATACGATACGTTCACAGTTACAAAGGACAAAAGTGATGTGGACCTGAATGAAGTGACACTGAATTATTATCTTGTCACCTATAGGGGCGAGACCCAGAAGTATCTGGAGTGTACGGTGTACGGCTTGAAGGAAGGGACCCATTACCCTGTAATCCGGCCGGAGACGGTTGAAAAAGAGCAGTCCGTTGAAGGGGATTACAATTATCTGGACCAGTGTTACATGGTAGAGTTCAGTTATCAGGACAAAAAGGAAAGCCGGTATTTCATGCTGCTGCCCGAGGAGGACATGGGCAACTACCGCAACATCCTGCTGGGCAAGTGGAGCAAGGACGTGCGCGGCTGGAGATACCTGTACCAGGATGAGTACCTTACATCCTGGGCCATGATTAACGACAAGTGGTATTTTTTCAGCACGGACGGCTACATGAAGACCGGCTGGCTGGAATACAAAGGCCAGTGGTATTATCTGGACCCTGAAAACGGAGTGATGCAGACAAACCGCACCATTGACGGTTACCAGCTGGACAGCAGCGGTGTCAGAATCTGAGGCGGCTGAAGCTTGGAGACCAGGGACGGATTGCAGGACAGGAAAAGATAAAATAAAAGACGGTGGGGCAGCGTATTCTGAGAGGACGCTGCCCCACCGCCTTTATGGGAAAATGGCGGCGCTGTGCGGGCCGGCAATACAGTATGAGGAGAACGCCCTGGAATGGACGGCCGGGTTCTTATGTACGGCTTACCGGAACAAAATCCCCAGGTGCTCCAACAGAATCTTGAATCCCATGAGGATGAGGATGGAGCCGCCTGCCAGCTCTGCCTTGGATTTATAGCGGCATCCAAAGGCGTTGCCTGCCTTTACGCCTGCCAGGGACAGAAGGAAGGTGACGCTGCCGATAAAGGACACGGCAGGGAGGATATCAACATTCAGGAAGGCAAAGGTTACGCCGACAGCCAGGGCATCAATGCTGGTGGCAATGGCCAGAAGCACCATGTTTTTCACATCCAGGTCCGCATTAGGACATTCCTCCTCCTTGCTGAAGGATTCCTTTACCATGTTGGCGCCGATTACAGCCAGCAGGATGAAGGCTACCCAGTGGTCGTAAGCACGTATGGCCAGGCTGAAGCTGGAGCCCAGGAAATACCCGAAAAGGGGCATGGCGGCCTGGAACCCGCCGAAGTACAGACCCACTAAAAGGGCGCCCTTCCAGTTCATTTTAGGCATGGCCAGGCCCTTACAGACAGATACGGCAAAGGCGTCCATGGACAGACCCACAGCGATAACGAACAGTTCAGTTAATGACATAATGATTCCTCCCTGGTGATGTTTTAATATATGGATTGCGGTATAAAAAAAGACCCACCTACAGCCTGAGAAGGCTGTAGATAAGTCTCATTGTTTCAAATAAAGCCAGATAGAAACTATCAGTATGTTGACCTTATTACATGCCCGGCAGGGCGGGGCATGCCAATTACTCCCTTATCACTTGCTCCATTTTAATGGACGGGCATGGAATTGTCAAGAAAATTCGAAGGTTTTCCCGGCCTTTTAACCCATTGTAAAAAACACGGCCCTGTGATATAACTGATAAGAACGTATGCCATGGATTGGCAGAAAGAATGAATGACACAGGGAGTTAGCAGAAGATGAAAAAGTCCTATGAGATTGATATGACAAGCGGCCCGCTTCTGGGCAAAATCCTTTTATTTTCCATTCCATTGATGCTGTCAGGCATACTGCAGCTGCTGTTCAATGCAGCGGATATCATTGTGGTGGGCCGCTTTGCCGGCAGCGGGGCGCTGGCGGCAGTGGGCTCCACCTCTTCGCTCATCAACCTATTAATTAATGTATTCGTGGGACTCTCAGTTGGTGTCAATGTGCTGGTGGCCCGTTATTACGGGGCGCAGAGTGACAAGGATGTCAGCGAGACTGTCCATACGGCGGTGACCACCAGCATTGTGAGCGGCCTCATCCTGGTGGTGCTGGGAATCCTTCTGGCAAATCCGCTGCTGCGCCTTATGGGGACGCCTGAGGATGTGCTGGCCCAGTCAGTCCTTTACATGAGAATATATTTCCTGGGAATGCCGGTACTTATGGTCTATAATTTCGGCGCAGCCATTCTGAGGGCCATCGGGGATACCAGAAGGCCCCTGTATTTTCTCTTTGCCTCCGGCGTGGTAAATGTGTGCCTGAACCTGTTCTTTGTGATTGTGCTGGGGATGGGCGTGGACGGAGTTGCCTGGGCCACGGTTATATCGGAACATATCTCCGCATTTCTGGTCCTGAAGAGCCTGATGGGCGCTCCGGGTGCCCTGAAGCTGGATTTAAAGCAGCTGCGGATTCATCCCAAAAAACTGAAGCGAATCGTGAAAATCGGACTTCCGGCAGGTATGCAGGGAGCTATATTTTCCATTTCCAATGTTCTGATTCAGTCCTCTGTCAACTCCTTTGGCTCCATTGCCATGGCGGGAAACACGGCCTCATCCAACATTGAGGGCTTTGTCTATACGGCCATGAATGCGGTATACCAGACCAATCTGAGCTTTACCAGCCAGAATCTGGGCGGCAGGAAATACAGCAGGATTAATAAAATCATGTACATATGCCTGGGGGTGGTGACGGCTGTAGGCGTAGTCCTGGGACTGGCCGCAGTGGCCGCCGGAAACGGTCTTCTGCATATTTATTCCTCAGATTCCGAGGTGCTGCACTACGGGATGCTGAGGCTGGAAATTATCTGCAGCACCTATTTCCTGTGCGGCATTATGGACTGTATGGTGGGAAGCCTGAGAGGGCTGGGATATTCCATTATCCCCATGTTTGTATCCCTTACAGGCGCGTGCGGTTTCAGGGTGCTGTGGGTCTTTACTGTGTTTGCCGCCTACCGTTCCCTGGATGTGCTGTACCTGTCCTATCCTGTTTCCTGGGCCATTACAGCCCTTGCCCATATGGTTACATTCCATAAGATACGGCGCAAGATTCCAAGGCAGGACGCTGTTCCTGTGCAGCCTGCGCCTTAGTTATAAATAATTGACAAACTTTGATAGAAAGGGAATTATCCTCAATATGCTGTTCAGTTCACTTACGTTTGTTTGGTTTTTCCTTCCGGCCCTGGCCCTGATATATTACATCTCGCCGGGGAGAAAATTTAAGAATGGGGTTCTGCTCATAGCCAGCCTTATTTTTTACAGCTGGGGCGAACCACGGTATGTGGTCCTGGTGATTCTGTCCATTCTGCTCAACTATGGGTTGGGCCTTGCCCTGGATGGCTGCGGGGAAAAGAGGGGGCTTAAAAAGGCTGTATTTGTCCTGGGTATTCTGGTTAACCTGGGGCTTCTGGGGTACTTTAAATACTTCAACTTTTTCCTGGAACTGGCCATGACGGTCCTTGGGCGCGAGGGCTTTGCGCCAAGGGATATTGCGCTGCCCATCGGCATTTCCTTTTATACCTTCCAGTCCATTTCCTATCTGGCGGACACCTTCCGGGGGGAGAATCCCGCCCAGAGAAATGTGTTTCGCCTGGCCCTGTACATCTCCCTGTTCCCACAGATTCTGTCCGGTCCCATTGTAAAGTATCATGAGCTGGAGCCCCAGATAAGGGAGCGGCAGGAGAGCCTGTCCATGCATGCCTACGGCATCAAGCGCTTTGTGTACGGCTTGGTGAAGAAAATGGTGTTTGCCAACATGTTCGGCCAGGTGGTGGACCGGATGTTTGACCTGCCCTTGGAACAGCTGGGCACGGCCACGGTATGGCTGGCCGTGATACTGTACAGTTTCCAGATTTACTATGATTTTTCCGGGTATTCAGACATGGCCATCGGCCTGGGAAGGATGTTCGGCTTTACCTACAGGGAGAACTTTAATTATCCGTATCTGTCGGCCTCTGTCAGCGAGTTCTGGAGGCGCTGGCATATCTCCCTTTCCACCTGGTTCAGGCAGTATCTGTACATACCCCTGGGGGGAAACCGAAGAGGACTAAAACGTACCTGCGTGAATCTCTTCCTGGTATTCCTGGCAACGGGACTGTGGCACGGAGCCAGCATGAATTTCATATGCTGGGGCGTATATTACGGCATTCTCATTGTGGCGGAACGGCTGTGGATTGGCAGAATTTTAGAAAAAAATCCCCTGAAATTCCTGAATCATCTGTACACTCTGGGAGCTGTGGCAGTGGGCTGGATGCTGTTTCGGGTGGATACCCTGCACAATGGCAGGATACTGCTAAAAGCAATGCTGATTCCAAGCAAAGGCCTGTGGAATCCGCGGATTTTTGCGGATAACCGCATCCTGTTCCTGCTGGTGCTGGCAGTGGTATTCTGCGGGCCTGTCCAGCAGCTGGCGCCCCGTCTTAAGGAGCGGCTGTTTGACGAGGAGAACATAACAGCGGGGGATGCGGCCGTTATGGCGGTGCTGTTGCTGCTGGGAACCCTTCTCATGGTCAGCAGTACCTATCAGGCGTTTATTTACTTCAGATTTTAGTCCATACGGAAAGTGAGCAGTACCTATGATGAAAAAGATTATGATTGCAGGGTTCTGGGCCCTGCTTCTGATACCTAATCTGCTGTTTCCCTTTGCAAAGGGAAGCGGTCAGACCGGCACCGGGGAAAACAGGAACCTGGCGGAGTTTCCGGTGTTTTCACCTGATACATACGAGGCTTATCCGGCTGCGGTCAACAGCTATATCAATGACCATGCGGCATTTAGAAATCTCTTCCTGAGCATGAACTCCATGATTAACTTAAAGCTGTTCGGCTATGCGGATTCCCAGGATGTGATTGTGGGAAAGGAGGGCTGGTACTTTTTTGCCGGGGGCATGAGTCTTTACGACGCCCTGGGAACTCAGCCCTTTTACCCGGATGACGCTGCCTGGATTGGCGGCCAGGTCATAAAGGCGGCCGGCTATTATGAGAGCCGGGGCATCCCATTCCTCATGATGATTGCTCCCAACAAGGAAGGAATCTACGGGGAATATATGCCGGATGCGTATAAGCGGGTCAGGGAGGGGAACCGGCCTCAGCAGCTGGAGGATTATATCCGGGAACATTCGGATGTGACGGTTCTGGACCCCAGGGAATACTTTAACACAAACCGGGATTTTGTGTGGTATTATAAGACGGACACCCACTGGAACAGCGCCGGAGGTTATGCGGCCGGCCAGATGCTGATAGAGGCATTGGGAGGCACGCCTGTGCCCATAGAGGACGTGCAGGTGGATTATATCAAAGGAGCTCCCGGGGACCTGGCCAATCTGTTCCACCTGCCTGAGAAATACTGTGATGACCGGATTGCCCTGGTAAGCGGGTACCATGAAGACCTGGAGGTCCAGGTCCGGGACGTGAACGGGGATAAGAACATCGTCCATACAAGTACACCCGGTGCGCCGGATAAACGCCGGATAGCGGTAATCCGGGATTCCTTCGGCACAGCCCTTATGGACGTTCTGCCCAGGTATTTTGCCAATGTGGACTTTTATCATTGGCAGGCATTTGACCGGTCCCTTCTGGAGGAGAATCCTCCGGATGCAGTGATATATATGATTGTGGAACGGGACCTGACCCGGATTCCCCAGGATGTGGGGAAGATGGTGCCGGAAGAATAAAAAACAGATGAATGGAAAGGAGAAGGAGAATCATGAAGATACTTAATTACGGTTCACTGAACATAGATTATACCTATAGTGTGGACCACTTTGTCAGGGGCGGGGAGACTATGTCCTCGGAGGAAATGCATGTGTTTTCAGGCGGTAAGGGACTGAACCAGTCCATTGCTTTGAGCAAAAGCGGGGCAATGGTATGGCACGCAGGCGCCGTCGGCACCGGGGACGGAGACTTTCTCATCCGCCAGCTAAAGGAAGCCGGGGTACATACGGAGTACATTTCCCAGCTGGAGGGGAAGACAGGCCACGCCATCATCCAGAAAGCAAAGGACGGAGGCAACTGTATCCTTCTCTACGGCGGCGCCAACCAGCGGATTACCAGAAACATGGTGGATGAAGTCATGTCCCACTTTGAGAGGGGGGATTACCTGGTACTGCAGAATGAAATCAGTGAGATTGGCTATATCATGGAGAAGGCCCATGAAAAGGGCATGATGCTGGTACTGAATCCCTCTCCTATGGATGATAAAATCAGCACCTATCCTCTGGAATATGTGGACTATTTCCTGCTCAATGAGATTGAGGCAGGCGATATATGCGGGGAGCAGGGCAGCGGTGAGGAGCTGCTTCAGAAGCTTTCATCCAGGTTCCCCGGGGCCAGAATCGTCCTGACACTGGGCGGGGACGGCTCCCTTTACTGGGACGGCGGACAAATCCTGACACAGGGTATCTACAAGGTTCCTGTGGCGGATACAACGGCAGCCGGGGATACCTTTACCGGTTTCCTCATTGGAGGCCTGGTGCAGGGCCTGGATGCCGGGGAAGCCCTTGACCTGGCGGCAAGGGCGGCTGCGATTGCGGTTTCACGTCCCGGGGCAGCCCCCTCCATTCCGTCCAGAGAAGAAGTGGAAGCGTTTCGTGGCTGATGAAAACAGCTAAAAGTAAGTAATAGGAAAAAAGATGCCTGTATCTGTGAGATATAGGTATCTTTTTTTGGAAAAAATCAGAATATTTAAATAATTAATACAAATAAAACATTAAAATGTGTATTAAGATATGAACAATTGTAATTAAATGGATTAAAATATTAATAAACTAAAAAAATAATAAAAAGATTAAAAAAGTGTTGACAAATGCGGGGGCATTTACTATAATGAAAACAACAAAAGAACAGAGAACAAAAGATTTCAAGGAACTGTAGACAATCAGTTCACAAGTAATAAAATCTAAGCAAAGGAGGTACGGACCGCCAAAGACTTAAATTTTGTTTCATTTATAATATTAAGAAATTAAATTATAAATGAGACCAGGAAAAACCAATCTACCTAAGTGAAACGCTCAAACAGAAACGTAATTTTAAGAAATTGATTTAAAGAAACAATCATCCAATCGGTTGGTAAACAGTTCAAGAAGTAGCAAGTTTTCATGAGTTAATGAAGTTCATATGTGAATGGGTAAGTTCACAAATAGATGATTTAATAAACGAAATACAAGTTATATAGATTGAATGTTTTAAGAGCAATTGCAGTTATTTAAAGATATGAATTAAAGATACAAACTGTTGAGTGAAGCATTTATAAACAAATGAATGATTGAATTTGTAACACTATCTCAAGTGTATCAAAAAATGTAAAGTCGGTTTAGTGATATGACGAGAAAGTATTATTAGAACGAAAGATGATACCGGATAGTAAAGAAAAAGCAATAAAAGAAATGAATCAGACATAAGTGAAGAAATGCAGAAGTAGGAGCGAAGTAGCGGAACGTAGAATGGTGTAACAACTTAATATAGAAAAAGCCAGAAATAATTAAAAAGATTGTTTCGGAAAAGTGAGGTTTAGTCCAATGGACGAAATAGTTAGAAGACGGATATCGTAATCTGCGAACGTGGTTAGTCAAAGATTCGATATCCGTCTTCATGTGTTTTATGCTAAGTCATGAAGGGGCTTTGGCCGTGAGAGGCTTTGTTGGATGAGTTGGGACGGGATGGCGCAGCCGGATAGGCAGGCGCTTTTTTTGCGGTCAGGGCTGCGGTTTTTCCAGGTTTTTGGGTTAAAGCCCCTCTAAATCAAAGGGAGGCGTATACTCTTCCCTGGCGCTGCTTTTTTCCTGCATGAATCCCTGGGTGAGTCCCAGCCGGATGGCGGCATCCACCACCTTGTCATATTCGTAGGAGGTGATACGGCGGTTCAGCTCCGGGTATTCCTGGTTCCTGACATAGGGCGTGTACTGGCTCATAAGGCTAATCATATACCGGCCTCTGGGCAGATTGGTGCTCATCCATTCCAGCAGGGCAATGGAGTCGCTGCGGTGTCCCGGCAGGACCATGTGACGGATGATGACGCCCTTTGCCAGCAGTCCGGAATGGGAGGACTGGTAAACCGGGGCGCCGGTTTGGTCAATCATCTGCCGGACGGCAGCCGCCGCTGTCTCAAAATAGTCCTTTGCCCGGGAATATCTCTGGGCCAGACGGTTATCATAGTACTTGAAGTCAGGAAGCCATATGTCCACATAATCCTTCAGGGCCTTTACTGTCTCCACACGTTCATATCCGCCGCAGTTATAGACCACAGGGATGGTAAGCCGGGAGCGCACCTGGTCCAGGGCGGAGATGATATGGGGCAGGTACTGGGTGGGTGTCACCAGATTTATGTTATACGCCCCCTGGTCCTGGAGCCGGAGGAATACCTGGGCCAGTTCCTTAGAGGTCAGCTCACGGCCGAAATGTCCGCTGCTGATTCGGTGGTTCTGGCAGAAACAGCATCCCAGGGTACACCCGGAGAAGAATACGGCGCCGCTGCCTCCGGGGGACGGGATACCGCCGCCCGGTATAGGGGCACCTCCGTCCGCTGCCGGGATACCGCCGGAATCCCCACCGCCGCTGATACAGGGCTCTTCCCAGTGGTGGAGGGCGGCCCTTGCAGCTGTAAGGCAATGGCTGCAGCCGCAGAACCCGGTGGTGCGGCTGCGGTCGATTCTGCACATCCTGGGGCAGAGGCAGCAGTTTGTGTATGTGTCAAAGGAAAGGATATCGGGTGTATTCATGTCGGTTAAATCCCCTTATATGGTGTAATCCTGCTGTTCGGGCAGGCGGTGCTGCTCCCTGTACTCCTTGGGAGAAACGCCGTACTCTTTTTTGAATGCCCGGAAGAAGCTGGTGTAGTCCTTGAAGCCGTACTGGAGATACACATGGCTGATGGGCTGGTCGGACAAGATGGCGTTTTTGCTGGCATGCAGCCGCTTTTTCAGGATGTACTGGTGGAGCGGAATGCCCATGTTGTCCTTGAATATGTGGGAAATATGGTATTTGCTCACATAGAAGAAGGATGACAGGCTGTCCAGGCTTAAATCCTCTTCCAGGTGCCGGTTGATATAATCGCAGATATTCAGGTACAGAACATTTTCATAGACAGCTGATTTCTGGTGCAGACTGTCATAGAGAAGGCGGTTCACATATACCAGGAAGGAGACTGCCATAAGCTCTGAGACAAGCCGGTGGAAGGAGCGTCCGCCCACCCGTTCCTCCATCAGGTCGGTAAGCTTTCCCTGAATCTCCTGGGTGGTGATGGTATCTGTGTGGAACCGGTAGGTCTGATGGCTCTGGGCATAGTCAAAGCAGTAGGTCAGCTCTTCATCGGTCTGGCGGAGCCTGTTATGGTAATCCTGGTTCAGCCAGAATACGAATCTGCGGTACGGTTTATCATGGGAATGGAACTGGGGATAATGGGGCGTATCCGGCGGAATCAGCAGGCAGTCCCCGTATTCCAGATGATAGCTTTTATCACCAATGTGGTATTCCACATCGCCTTCCAGGAAAAAATAGAACTCGTAGTAGTCATGCTCATGGGCATCCACGGATTTCAGCGCGGTGTCATTGTAATAGAAGAGTTCAAAGTCTCCGGACTGCATATATTGCCGCGTGTTAAAGTCCATGGACAGCTGTTTTTTCACGGGAGTCCCTCCTCTCGGGAAACATGATTCATCATGATTTTATCCCCATCTTAGCATGAAACAACAACATTTGCAATATGGACGGCAAGTATCACTATGGACGGAAACAGGGTTTCTGTTATAATAAAACCATAGGTTAGGGAACGTAAAACAACACTTTTTAGGAGGAGTTTACACATGAAATTATCATTCAGATGGTACGGGGAAGACGACAAGGTAACACTGGAGAACATCCGCCAGATTCCGGGCATGCAGTCCATCGTTACGGCTGTATACGATGTTCCTGTAGGCGAAGTGTGGAGCAGGGAGAGCATTGCAAAGCTTAAGAAGCAGGTAGAGGATGCGGGCCTGGGCTTTGACGTGATTGAGAGTATTCCGGTCCATGAGGATATAAAGCTGGGTAAGGCATCCAGGGACAAGTACATCGAGAATTACTGTGAGAACATCCGCCGTGTTGCGGAGGCAGGCGTTAAATGTATCTGCTACAATTTCATGCCTGTATTTGACTGGACCAGAACCCAGTTAGACCATGAACTGGCTGACGGCTCCACATCCCTGGTGTACTATCAGGAGCAGGTGGATGCAGTAAATCCTCTTAACAGCGACAGCGACCTGACACTTCCCGGTTGGGATTCCAGCTATACTAAGGACGGCCTTAAGGCTGTGGTGGAGGAATACCACAACCTGACAGAGGAGAATCTGTGGGACAACCTGAAGTATTTCCTGGAGCGCATCATTCCGGTTGCAGCTGAGTGCGACGTGAACATGGCAATCCATGAGGATGACCCATGCTGGAGTATCTTTGGCCTTCCAAGAATCATTACCTGTGAGGCGAACCTGGATAAGTTCTTAAAGCTGGTGGATGACAGGCACAACGGAATCACACTGTGTACCGGCTCCCTGGGCTGCTCCGCCAAGAACGATGTGGTGAGACTGGCCGGTAAGTATGCTGCCATGGGAAGAATCCATTTTGCGCATCTGAGAAATGTGGCTGTGCTGGACAACGGCTTTGAGGAAAGGGCCCATCTGTCCTGCTGCGGTTCCCTGGATATGTTCGGCATTGTAAAGGCGCTGGTGGAGAATGGGTTTGACGGATATGTAAGACCTGACCACGGACGTATGATTTGGGGCGAGACAGGAAGAGCCGGATACGGCCTGTATGACAGAGCCTTGGGCGCCACCTATCTCAACGGCCTGTTCGAGGCTGTGGAGAAGATGGGCCGGTAATGTCCGGACAGCGCAAAATCAGACAGAAAATATAGTATGAGTCAGGAAAGGGCCGGGAAGAGATTTCTCAGGCCCTTTTTCTCCCTTATCCCGCAAGGATAAGCGGAAACAGAGAGAGGAGGAAGGAAAGGTGGTATTGGGGACGGATTTGACAGGAAAGATGGCGGTGGTGACCGGAGCAGGGGGAATCCTCTGCGGCATGTTCGCCAGGACCCTGGCCCGGGCCGGTGCTGCGGTGGCCCTGCTGGATATAAATCTGGAGGCGGCCGAGGAGACTGCCAGGGACATACGGGAGGCCGGCGGTACGGCTGCTGCCTACGGAGTGGATGTCATGGACAAAGAAATGCTGGAAAGCGTACACGCCAGGGTGCTTGCCCAGTTAGGACCTTGCGATATCCTGATTAACGGCGCGGGAGGCAACCAGGCCAGGGCCAATACAACCAAGGAATATTTTGAGATGGGGGATATTGAGGCCGATGTGGCCACCTTTTTTGACATGGAGTGCAAGGGCGTACAGGGGGTTCTGGATTTGAACTTTTTAGGCGGATTTCTCACCTGCCAGGTTTTTGCCAAGGATATGGTGGGACGGGAGGGATGCAATATCATCAACATTTCCTCCGCCAGTGCGGCCAGGCCCCTTACCAGGATACCTGTATACAGCGGGGCAGTGGCTGCCCTCAGCAATTTTACCCAATGGCTGGCCGTGCACTTTGCAAAGGCCGGAATCCGGGTCAATGCCATTGCGCCGGGATTCTTTGTGACCAGGCAGAATGAAGGACTTCTCTATGAGGAGGACGGAAGGCCGGCGGCCAGGACCGCCAAGGTTCTGGCCGCCACTCCCATGGGGCGGTTCGGTAAGCCTGAGGAGCTGAACGGGGCCCTCCTGTTCCTGCTCAACAATGAGGCGGCCGGTTTTATCACGGGAATCATACTTCCGGTGGACGGCGGGTTTTCTGCGTACTCCGGGGTGTGACGAATGGACTTCGGAGAGTGCATTGGAGGGGCTAAGGACTGCATTGGAATAAGGAATGTATTTGTATGAACCCTGTGATTATTTCCGGTACAGATATTTTGGCAGTCCGTTCTCCATAATGTGGTCCGGCTGTCCCTGAATCAGGGGAAGGGCATAGTCCAGGAATTCCGGTCCGATGTCACAGCCGTTCTCCGTAATCCACTGCGCCGGAAAGGATTTTTCACGGTTGCACACATTGCCCACCGGGGTGAGTCCATATTCAAGTACATATCCAGGCCCTGACAGGCGGGAACAGGTAACCATTTTGCCGGTTTCTCCCTGCAGGGCCTTTTCTACAGCCTTCCTGCCGGAACACTCTGCTTCCATGACATCGGCGGCAGAGGCCAGAAGACTGCTGCACCGCTGGTTGACATTCAGCTCCACGGAGCGGACCTTGACATGGAAACGGTTGCGGATGTAGCTTTCCAGTATTTTGGCGCAGCCCGTGAGCATCTTGTGGCCAAAGGTGTCAATCTGGGCGTCGTTGGTGTACTCACAGATAAAACGGCCTTTTCCGTCGCGGATGCCTTCGGATACGCAGATTACCACATTGGGCTGCCGTGACAGGGCCTGCTCCACATCCCCAAAGAACTGCTCCATGGAAAAGGGTGTTTCCGGCATATAGATTAGAAGGGGATTGTCACCGGGGTATTTTCTGGCAAGAGCGCTGGCAGCTGTCACCCAGCCGGCATGGCGGCCCATAAGCTCCACAATGGTTACAGCCGGCTGCTGGTACACGGAGGCGTCCAGGGAAATTTCCCGGACCGTGGATGCCACATACTTGGCAGCGCTTCCGTAACCGGGCGTATGGTCTGTCACAGGCAGGTCATTGTCAATGGTCTTGGGCACTCCTATGAAGGAGATGGATTCATGGCGGATTTGGGCGCACCGGGAGAGCTTGTCAACCGTGTCCATGGAATCATTTCCGCCGATATAGAAACAGGCGCCTATGTTCATGGATGCAAATTTTTCAAATAAAAGACGGTAGATTGGTGCATCCAGGTTTTCTGGCAGCTTGAACCGGCATGAGCCAAGATAAGCGGCAGGGGTCTGCTTAAGCAGGACCAGCTCCTCAGTGGTAAGAGAGGACAGGTCTGCCACATGGCCTGAGAGGAAGCCTTCAATGCCGTTTACCATGCCGTATACACGGCCGGTCTCATCAGGCCGGGCCATCCCCTCTGCAATGACTCCATATAAGCTGGCGTTTATGACGGCTGTGGGGCCGCCGGACTGGCCCACCAGGATATTTTTCTTCATATTCATTCTCCTCGCTGTAATGTTTCATGGTCAAACACGGTCAAGTATATAATAAACAGTCACACAACGCAAGTCTTACTGTAGTGAACATGCATAGAAAATCCCTGCAATTTTGTAGAATATGCCCATTGCAAAAGATATACTACTATGATAATCTGTATACAGATTCAAAAAGTTGTATACAAGTAAAAGGAAACAAATACAAATCAAAGGAAGTCAAGTTTAAAGGAGGAAACAAGATAATGGATATTCGCTATTCTGCAAATCAGAGGGATGTAAAGCGTTACACCACCCAGGAGCTGAGGGATGAGTTCCTGATTCAGAACCTGTATGTGGCCAATGAGGTAGTGGCAGTGTATTCACATGTGGACCGCATGGTGACATTGGGATGTATGCCTACCACAGAGACTGTTTCCATAGATAAGGGAATTGACTGCTGGAAAAACTTCGGCACCCGCTATTTCCTGGAGCGCCGTGAGATTGGCATTTTCAACATTGGAGGCAGCGGCGTGATTGTGGCTGACGGACAGGAATTTAAGATGGGATATAAGGACTGTCTTTATATCACAAAGGGAACAAAGGAAGTATATTTTTCCAGCGACGACGCCTCTGCACCGGCTAAGTTCTACATGGTAAGCGCACCGGCCCACACTTCTTACACCACCACCTTCATCCCCATTGCAAAGGCAGCCAAGAGGCCCTGCGGAGCATCTGAGACAGCCAATAAGCGTGTTATCAACCAGTTTATCCATCCGGACGTACTTAAGACCTGCCAGCTGTCCATGGGCATGACCGTACTGGAAGAGGGCAGTGTATGGAACACCATGCCGGCTCACACCCATGAGCGCCGCATGGAGGTATATATGTACTTCGAGGTTCCGGGAGATAATGTGGTATTCCACATGATGGGAGAGCCTACCGAGACAAGGCATATCGTGATGAAGAACGAGGAAGCTGTTATCAGTCCTTCCTGGAGCATCCACAGCGGGGCAGGTACATCCAACTATACATTTATCTGGGCCATGGGCGGAGAGAACATGGAGTTTGACGACATGGACACCATGATGCCAAACCAGATGAAATAATTAAAACGAGGAGGAAAAAGAAATGGCAGATTATTTAAATAACTTTTCACTGGAGGGCAAGGTAGCCCTGATTACAGGCGCTTCCTACGGAATCGGCTTTGCCATTGCAAAGGCCATGGCAGGCGCAGGAGCCACCATCGTGTTCAATGATATCAAGCAGGAACTGGTTGACAAGGGACTGGCGGCTTACAAGGAAGAGGGAATTGAAGCGCACGGCTACGTATGCGACGTTACCAGTGAGGATGCTGTCAATGAGATGGTTTCCAAAATTGAGAAGGAAGTGGGCGTGGTGGATATCCTGGTGAATAACGCAGGGATTATCAAGAGGATTCCCATGTGCGATATGACGGCTGCTGAGTTCAGACAGGTCATTGATGTGGATTTGAATGCCCCGTTCATCGTGTCCAAGGCAGTTATCCCCAGCATGATTAAGAAGGGCCACGGAAAAATCATCAACATCTGCTCCATGATGAGCGAGCTTGGCCGCGAGACCGTATCCGCATACGCGGCAGCAAAGGGCGGACTTAAGATGCTGACCAAGAACATTGCCTCCGAGTACGGTGAGTTCAACATCCAGTGCAACGGCATTGGGCCCGGCTATATTGCAACACCCCAGACCGCTCCGCTGCGCGAAATCCAGCCCGACGGCTCCAGGCATCCATTTGACCAGTTCATTGTAAGCAAGACTCCGGCAGGACGCTGGGGCGAGGCAGAGGACCTGGGCGGGCCTGCTGTATTCCTGGCTTCTGATGCATCCAATTTCGTCAACGGCCTGGTGCTGTATGTGGACGGAGGAATCCTGGCTTACATCGGCAAGCAGCCTAAATAATCCGGCTTGAATTTTGCAGGGGAATCATTTATAATATAGACCAGTTGACAGTCCGGCAGCTTTTGATGCGGCCGGACTGTTTGATAAGAAAAAACGTACTTTGTGCTTATGCTGTGTGCAGGTATTGATAAGGGGGTCCAGCCATGGGAGAGATGAACTTCAAGAACCGGGGAGAGCTTGTATACGAGACACTTAAGCAGGAAATCCTGGATTTAAGGCTTAAACCGGGCCAGATGATTAGTGAGAATGATATATGCGAGCGCTTCGGTGTGTCCAGGACGCCGGTGCGGGATGCCCTGCGTCTTTTGCAGGAGCAGGGGTTTGCGGAGACCATTCCCTACCGCGGCACCTATGTGACCCTTCTGAGCCTGGATAACATCAAACAGATGATATATATGCGGGTGGCTGTGGAAACCATGGTGCTGAGGGACTTCCTGGAGGTACAGACCCCCATGGTTATTGAGGATATCCGCCACAGCATTGCCCAGCAGCGGGCCATTATCAGGGAACCGGGGTTTGAGCCGGAGCAGTTTTACCGCATGGATGCACAGATGCACTCCATCTGGTTTGGGGCGGTCAGGCGCCAGAAGCTGTGGGAAATGCTCCAGGCCCAGCAGCTCCACTATACCAGGTTCAGGATGCTGGATTTTATCACGGAGACGGATTTCATGCGCATCATTGGCGAGCATGAGGATTTGTTCCGCCTGATTGCGGATAAAAATGAAAAGGCGCTGGAGGAAGCCCTGAAGGAACATCTCTATTACAGCATGAAACGTATGCGTCATTCCATTGAGGTGGACTATAAGGATTACTTTGAGGAAGAAAATGAAGAAGGGCGGTTTGTCATTTGACAGGCCGCTCTTTTGCGTGAGGAACAGGTTTGACGGACACCTACTTTTTCAGGTAGATTCTTTCATCCGGGTTTTCCTCCAGATATTCTTCCAGCTCCTCCGGTGACAGGCGGGAGCGCACCTCCTCGAAATAGGCCGCTCCATCCATGGCCATGAACTCCGTCAAACGGCGGACTACCTCTTCATCTTCCAGAAGCTTTTCCATGCCTTCCTTTGTGAAATAATCCATTTGTCTTGTCCTGCCTTTCAGATATGTAAATGAGAGTATTTACATTTATATAGTATATTCGTAATTGCGAAGATATTCAAGATGTGAAATCTAACTTATGCTTAATCTATCTAAGAAACCAGCCCTTCGGCGGCTTGAGCGTATACAGGAGATAGAGATGATAGATTATTCACCATTCTGGAAGACACTGGAGCAATCTGAGGAAAATTGGTACACACTTACAAAGAAGCACCGCGTGTCAGACAGTACCCTGCACAGGCTGAAGCACAACATGGATATATCCATGAAGACTGTGAATGACCTTTGCAGGATACTGGACTGCGATATTGAGGATATTGCAATGTATGTGCCTTCCGAAAAGGACCAGCTGCTGTGATGGTTCGCGGCTTATGGCTGGAAAGCCCAGAAATAAGCTGGGGAATGCAGAAAAGAGCAGGAAAAGCAGAAAACGCAGGAAAACGCCCATGTCGGTAAATGGAAGATTATATTACCGGCTGCAGGCGTTTTTTGCTGTGAAAAATTGCAAAGTTCCGTCATGTTTTGGGTTTGTCTCTTCCAAAATGGTAAAATCTATTATAGAATAAGCTATGAGCGATGGAGGTAGACTGCATGAAAGGAAGGCAAGGAAGAAAACTGCATGGTATTTGGTTGTCCTGCTCCCTGGAACGGAAGGTCCGATGGATTACCATTTCCACGGCTGCCGTGGTCATCCTGTCCATAACAGCGGTAATGCTGGTTGCGGGCTATGGAATGAAGGGATTCGGGGATTTGCTCATGGGAAATTCACGGAGTCTGGCTTTTTGGTCGGCCATGGATGCTGAAAGCAGCTCCTTCCGGTATTATGCAGGAGACAGGACGCCTGAGAACAGGGAGAAGTATGAGATGTCCTGTGCCAGGACCCGGACAGCCCTGAAGTCCCTGCCTTTTGACTATGAGGAGATTGGGGCGGAACGGTACGGCGCCACCTGGTCTATTTTAAATATGTATGAGAATTACGCCAAAACCAGGGATGCGTTTCTGGAGCTGGAGGAAGATGCCCCGGATTATCTGGACAGGCTCTACACCGTTTACCGGGTTCAGGGGTATCTGGAAACCCATGCAGGACGCCTGGAGCAGATGACTGTGGAATCAGGCAATGAACGGTATGAGATGCAGCGTCCCCTGTTCATCATCGTGCCCGTGGTCAGCATCCTGTGGGGTGCGGCAGCCCTTTTGATGGTGAGATGGCTGAACCGCTCCGTACAGAGAAGCATTGTCCGCCCCATGGTGGAGCTGGCAGAGGATTCCAGACGGATTGGGGAAAATGATTTCACAGGCCCTGACACCCATGCGGAGGGGGAGGATGAGATTGCCAGTCTGGTCAGGGCCTTTTGCACCATGAAGGCCAGCACCAGGGGATACATCGAAGCCCTGACGGAAAAGCATAAGATGGAAAAGCAGCTGGACGAGGTAAGGCTTCAGATGCTGAAGAACCAGATTAATCCTCATTTTCTGTTCAACACACTGAATATGATTGCCAGCACGGCACAGATTGAGGATGCGGCCGCCACGGAGAAGATGATAAATGCCCTGAGCCGCCTGTTCCGCTATAATCTAAAATCCACGGATTCCGTGATGCCCCTGGGGCGGGAGCTTAAGGTGGTGCAGGACTACATGTATTTACAGCAGATGCGTTTTGGGCAGAGAATCCGCTATGACACGGACTGCAGCCCGGACACCCTGGAGGTGCTGGTGCCTTCCTTTGCCCTGCAGCCGCTGGTGGAAAATGCCATTATCCACGGCATTTCCCCCAAAGGCCAGGGGGGGAGGATACATGTGCGCTCATGGATGAGGGGAGCGAGGCTATGGATATCGGTGGCGGACACGGGCCGGGGAATGGCCCTGGAACGGCTGGAGGAAATACGCATGGCCCTGGAACAGGGGGATGAGAAGGCCACCGGCGTCGGGGTTGGGAATATATACCGCAGGGTCCATGGCATGTATCAGGACGGCGAGGTTTTTATATACAGCAGTGAGGGACGGGGAACGGTCGTGCAGATGGCCTTTACACCCTGATGTCAGGACGAAAGGATGGGATATATGTATCGTGTATTGCTGGCGGATGATGAACAGATTGAACGGATGGCGCTGGCCAAGCGTCTTAAGCGGCATTTTGGCGACAGCCTGGATATCAGCGAGGCAGTAAACGGGGCAGAGGCCCTGGAGACATATAAAAGGGAAAAAAGCCAGATTGTGGTTATGGATATATCCATGCCGGAGATGAACGGGGTGGAGGCAGCCGAGCACATCCGCAGCCTGGATGAGGACTGCATCATCATTTTCCTGACAGCGTATGACGAGTTTTCCTATGCAAAGAGAGCCATTGTCATCCGGGCACTGGACTATCTGCTGAAGCCCTGCGAGGAGGAGGAACTGGTAGCTGTCATGGAGGAGGCCATGCGGCTGACGGACAAACGGCTGACGGATAAGCGGCTGGCAGAAGCGGGGAAAGACAATGAGCCGCCGGATGGGGATGAGAGCCCGGAAAAAGCCTGGCCCGGCAGTGGACCGGCAGAAGGCCAGCCCAGGGACGACGGGGACGGGCGTCTGGCCCAGGTGGCGGAAACCATACGGGAATATATAAGAAATAATTATATGAAGGAGATATCCATGCAGGATGCGGCCAGGATGATGAATTATTCGGACGCCTATTTCTGCAAGCTGTTTAAACAATGTTTTGACCAGAATTTCACATCCTACCTTACAGGCTTCAGGGTCAATGAGGCCAAGAAGCTGCTGAGGGACAGGCGTATCAGCGTCAAGGACGTGAGCATGCAGGTAGGGTATTACGATTCCAATTATTTTGCAAAAGTGTTCAAGCGCATGACCGGAATGATACCATCCGAGTATAGGGATAGTGAGACTGCACAAAAATAGACGCAGGTTTTTGTGCATTTGTGCGAAGGTGGCTAGAAAAAAATGGGGGAGGACAAAATCTTCTTCCCGTATGACAAACTTTTACGGTACAAATTAAAAGCCCCTGGCTATATAATTAAGAAAGTGTTAAGAAGGCGCCAATAAATCTTAACGTTTTCTGGTTGATAGCCAAGGGGCTTTTGCTGTGGAGGAAATGGACCGGGACTCTTAGGGAGTCCGGCAGCAGGCAGCAAAAGGCCGCTGTTTTGCAGTATGGGAAACAGTATTTCAGACCAGAATAAACAGGAACGCAGGTTTCAAGGATGTATTGAAACAAAAGAATTCGCCGTATGAAGGGAAAGGAATGAAAAAAGTGAGAAAATTCATAAAGAGAGTGGCGGTTGCCGCGCTTGCGGCTGCTGTGGCAGCAGGTCTTACAGGCTGTGGCTCAGTGACTTCCGGAAAGCGGATAATCCGCGTATCCCATGCCCAGTCAGAGACACATCCGGAGCACATAGGACTTCTGGCTTTTAAGGAATATGTGGAGGAACGGCTGGGAGACAAGTACGAGGTTCAGATATTCCCCAATGAAATCCTGGGTTCTGCCCAGAAGGCCATTGAGCTGACACAGACAGGGGCCATTGACTTTGTTGTGGCCGGAACCGCCAATCTTGAGACGTTTGCAGGCGTATACGAAATTTTCAGTATGCCCTATCTTTTTGACTCAGAGGATGTGTACAAGTCTGTTATGCAGGATACGGATTACATGGAAAAGGTTTATGAGTCCACGGACGAAGCCGGATTCAGGGTAGTTACCTGGTACAACGCAGGCGTCAGGAATTTTTATGCCAAGACCCCCATCCATACCCCTGATGACTTAAAGGGAAAGAAGATAAGGGTTCAGCAGAGCCCGGCCAGCGTGGCCATGGTCAATGCCTTTGGAGCAGCAGCAGCCCCTATGGGATTTGGTGAGGTATATACGGCCATCCAGCAGGGCGTCATTGACGGCGCGGAGAACAATGAGCTGGCGCTTACCAACAACAAGCACGGCGAGGTTGCCAAGTATTATGCCTATAACAAGCACCAGATGGTGCCGGATATGCTGGTTGCCAACCTGAAGTTCTTAAATGGCTTAAGTCCTGAGGAGTACCAGGTATTCAAGGACGCGGCTGCCCTGTCCACGGAGGTGGAGCTTAAGGAGTGGGATAAGAGCATTGAGGAAGCCAAGGACATTGCCATGAATGACATGGGCGTGGAATTTATCGACGTGGACGTGGATGCGTTCAAACAGAAGGTCCTGCCTCTGCATGAGACCATGCTAAATGATAATCCTAAGATTGTGGATTTGTACAACCATATCCAGGAAATAAATGAAAAAGCGAAGGGAGGAAAGTAGAATGGAGACAATGCATAAAGTGAGAGCCAGAATCATGCAGGTTCTGGGAATTTTCATCATCTGCCTGTTTATGCTGATGACTGTAATCGGAACCTATCAGATTGTTACCCGCTACTTCTTCAACAAGCCAAGTACTGTTTCCGAGGAGCTTCTGACCTACAGCTTCACATGGATGGCGCTGCTGGCCTCCGCCTATGTGTTCGGCAAAAGGGACCATATGAGGATGGGATTTCTGGCAGATAAGATTAGCGGTTCCGCAAAGAAATACCTGGAAGTCATCATTGACCTCCTGACCTTTGCCTTTGCCGGTGTTGTCATGGTGTACGGCGGTATTGCCATCACAAAGCTGACCATGATTCAGACCACCGCATCCCTCAGGGTGCCCATGGGATATATCTATGTGATTGTACCTGTGACAGGCATCATCATCATGATGTTCAGCCTGATGAACGCAGCAGACATGCTGCACACGGATTTCAGCAAAAAGGAGGATGCAGAGGTATGAATATAGCAGTAGTCTGCGGACTGATTATTTTAGTGCTTTTGGTTGTGATGCTTTTGGCGGGAGTTCCCATCGCAGTGGCCCTGGCAGTGTCATCTATCTGTGCAATCCTTCCTGTGCTCAATACAGGGGCAGCCGTGCTTACGGGCGCGCAGAGAATTTTTTCAGGCATATCCGTATTCAGCCTTCTTGCCATTCCGTTTTTCATCCTGGCAGGAAATATAATGAATAAGGGCGGTATTGCCATCCGTCTCATTAACTTTGCAAAGCTGTTTACAGGAAGCATACCAGGCGCCCTGGCCCATACCAATGCTGTGGCAAACATGCTGTTCGGCGCCATCTCCGGCTCCGGCACCGCAGCCGCCTCAGCCATGGGCTCCATCATTGGACCGATTGAGGAAGAGGAGGGATATGACAGGGATTTCTCTGCGGCGGCCAACATTGCCACAGCTCCCACCGGCCTTCTGATTCCTCCAAGCAATGTTATGATTACCTACTCCCTGGTCAGCGGCGGCACATCCGTGGCAGCCCTGTTCATGGCAGGATACATTCCAGGCATCCTCTGGGGGCTTGCCTGTATGGCGGTTATCTTCTATTTTGCAAAGAAGAAGGGGTACCGCAGCACCAGGAAATATTCCAACAGTGAAAAGGTGAAGGTATTTTTCCAGGCCATTCCCTGTCTGCTGATGATAGTTATTGTTATCGGCGGTATTATCAGCGGTATTTTTACGGCTACAGAGGGAAGCGTGGTGGCAGTGGTGTACAGCCTGATTCTGTCCCTGTTCTTCTATAAGTCCATCAAGTTCTCTGAGCTGCCTAAGATTTTCCTGGACAGCGCTGAGATGACGGGCATCATTATTTTCCTTATCGGTGTGTCCAGTATCATGAGCTGGGTCATGGCCTTTACGGGAATCCCCACAGCCGTATCCGAGGCAATGCTGGGTATCAGCAACAACCGGTATGTGATTCTTTTCATCATCAACATCCTTCTGCTGATTATCGGTACATTTATGGACATGACGCCTGCCTGTCTTATCTTTACACCCATTTTCCTGCCAATCTGCCAGGCCCTGGGTATGAATACCGTACACTTTGGTATCATGATGATATTCAACCTGTGTATCGGAACCATCACGCCTCCGGTGGGAACCACGCTGTTTGTGGGTGTTAAGGTGGGTAAGACCAAGATTGAAAATGTAATTAAGCCGCTGTTATTGTATTTTGCAGCCATATTCGCTGTGCTGCTGCTTGTATCCTATGTTCCGATTCTGTCTATGTGGCTGCCGGGACTGCTGGGATATGTATAGGCGGTACAGGAGTTCTTAGCATGAAACAGCCTCTGCGGAGGGTCGCGGACCGGGACGCATGTAAGGCTGCGCGCATTATTTCATAAGGGTTTGGAAAGACCGGCGCCAGGTGGGGGCCGGTCTTTCCGGCTTTTAGGCGGGTTCTTGATTTGTTATTGCAGTTTGCCGCTGTTTTTGATATTATTACTAGGGTGCGCAGATGGCAGAAATGAATTTTCGAACAGGCCCTAATACCTGCGCAGTTGAGTGATGCGGCAGAAGGGGAATGGAAATGGGTAATGCAAACGTGAAATGTAAATATAGAATGCTTATATTGGGGCGGATAGAGTAAACGGATGGGAGAATTGGCAAAATGGCAGAAGTGTTGATGAAGGCCGGGTCCTTTGTGGCCGTAATAATTATGGGAAATCTGCTGAGAAGGGCAGGTTTTTTTAAAGAGGAGGATTTTTATGTCTTATCAAAAATCGTACTTAGGATAACCCTTCCCGCAGCAATCATATCTAATTTTTCCGGAATTGACCTGAAGCCCTCCATGCTGGTGATGACGCTGTTGGGATTTGGCGGAGGAATTCTGTATATCAGTATGGCATTTATAATGAGTATTGGGAAGAAACGGGAAGAATGGGCATTCAATACCTTGAATCTGCCCGGATACAATATAGGCAATTTCACCATGCCCTTTGCCCAGGGTTTTCTGGGACCCATGGGTGTGGTGGCTACCAGTTTATTTGATACCGGAAATGCGTTCATCTGCCTGGGAGGGTCCTACAGCGCTGCAGTGATGATTAAGGAGAAAAATACCAGGTTCAGCATTCTGCCGGTTATGAAGACGCTGCTTAAATCCGTACCCTTTGACGCCTATCTGCTCATGACCGTGCTGTCGCTTCTTCATGTGGCACTGCCTGCGCCCATTACCACATTTACCGGAGTCATTGGAAATGCAAACGCATTTATGGCTATGCTCATGATCGGGGTTGGGTTTAAGCTGAATGGTGATAGCAGCCAGCTGGGGAAAATCGTGAAGATACTTGCGGCCCGGTATTCGGCGGCCATTGCGTTGGCCCTAATCTTTTACTTTCTTCTGCCATTTAGCATGGAATACAGGCAGGCATTGACCATACTTGCCCTTAGCCCCATGTCCTCTGCTGCGCCTGCATTTACAGGGAACCTGAATTCGGATGTGGGACTGGCAAGCGCGGCCAACTCCATATCCGTGGTAATCAGCACACTGCTGATTACCGGAACACTGCTGATGATATTGTAGGGATTCTGGGAGGGGTGACCGGGGAAGATACAGCGGGGAGTCCAGAATAAATTGGGGAGAAAAAATAATTAAAAAAAGTTTTGCAGGTGTGTATAATTCTTTGGAACGGGGCCATAATAGGAGTATACACGAAAGAGAAAATAATTAATACTTATCCTCCCCTTTTTAAATCAGCTCCGGCGCAATGGCGTGCCGGGGCTGATTTTTTGCGGGGTGAGTGCTATTTGTTCTCATGCAGCTACTGCGAGAGCGGAATGTCATGTACGCAATCCCGTGTTGAATCCAATTCCTTATATGAATACATGTTTCAGACTGCCATGGTACATACTATCCCAGAGGTGATGATTATGAAGCAGGGAGAACAGAAATCCACAAAAGAACTGGAAGAGCAGGCAAAGAATGTCGAGACATTCAATCCACGTTGGCACGACGGAGAGTTTTTGGGGCCTAATACACTGAGACAAAAGGCAGATAGTGATGTTTATGGGAAGATGGAAGGGGAGCCGTAGGGCTTCTCTTTTTTTGCAGTAAAACGCCTGTCATATTTTGTTCTGCTTAATATACTAATAGTAAGACAAGTAAAAGGAGGGGAACATATATGCAGATAACAGATTATATCAAACCGGAATTGATTGTGGTGGCCCTCGTGCTGTATTTTGCCGGCATGTGGATTAAACAGAGTGAGACGGTAAAGGACAGATTTATCCCTTTAATCAACGGAGGGCTGGGGATTGCCATTTGCGGGATTTATGTCCTTGCCACAAGCACATGCCAGTCAGGTCAGGAAATTTTCATGGCAATATTTACTGCAATCACCCAGGGAATCCTGCTGGCAGGGCTCAGTACGTATGTCAATCAAATCATAAAGCAGATGGGCAAGGATGAGTAGGATGCAGTGTATTGAAGAAATCGCTTATAATTATCATAAACAGGACAAGATGTGCGGCATGCGGCCATAAAGACCTGTAAAAAGGGAGGAGCCGGTCAGGATTTCTCCTGCCGGCTGTATTATGAAAAAAAGTCTGATTAGCAATATCAACTTACAATATATAGTATATGGGCCAAATATGAGCAGGCTATAGCGAAAATATGAACGGTTTGTAAGAAATTTGTGAATATAAAAATAGAAAATCAAAAAACCTAATTGGTTTCTGTCATAATCTCTTTCATTTGCTGGGTTACGGGATGGTAGCCGTCATTGCTGAAAAGGCCGTTGAATATGCTGTCGCCTAATGCGAATAAAATGATGATAACCCCCAGGATGATGAGCGCTTTTATGAAAAATTTCATTTTGATACCTCCGGTGGTGTTTGATAAGCCAATCTACTGATAATATATCCTAATCATACTACATTATAAATCATGGGGCAATGGTTTGCGGTGGTAAATGAGCTGGGGCCAAGTGAAGTGTGAATGGATGGACTATTAAGAGGGAACCGGACGGAATCCACATTTAATCCACGTGTTATCCACATGGTTATCCACAATATCCACTGTGGGTACAAGATGTTTTATGTGTGGAAGGGGATTATCTATATATGGTAGTTATGGGGTTGTGGATAAAAGGAAATCGGCAGCAAAGGTTAAAAAATTTCAATAATAAGACATTGTAATAAACCTTGACAGACGCAGCATTTATATAGAGTATAGGATATAAAAGTCTTTAACCGATTGGAGCTGAAAGGGCAATTAACTATGGATATATATAATTGTTGGAGAGTTGTATTGTGTCAGGATGCCCCATCCATGATAACGTATTTTGATGCGAATGCTTCTCCGTGGAGACGGGATAAGCGTATAGGCAAACCAATAACCAATTAAAAGTCAGTCAGGGATATTATGGGCATTAGAAGGCAGCAGCTCCGCCATGCAAGTGGATTTTTAACAGGCAATATGCTATACTGAGTACCTAATAACGGATGGGAGGGACAGAGGATGAATTTAAAAGAATGTGAACAGCAGCTGAAAGATGTCACAGAGCAGATAAACATGCTTGTGCGTGAACGTGAAGAGGTCCTGCTGCAATGGCAGCAGGCCTTTGATGCGGAAAGCAGCCAGGAGGTTACCTGCATATGTGAAAAAACAGATTCAGGATATGCGATTGTACTGATAAATGGGGAGTCTAAACAGATTGTATCAGAGGTATGGGATATGGATTTCCAGGGCGATTCTGAATCCTATTATAAGCAGGTAGAGCACGGAATCTGGAAACATAAGGCCCTGAATAAGCGTCAGGATGATTTGCCGGATTGGCAGAGAAACCTTATTTTTGCAAAGGCAGCAGAACTCAGAAAAAACATAGTTGGATAGGATGAATGAAAACCTTAGGGCTTATGATTTTGCACAGTATTGGCAAATTGGTTTGAAATTCCAACCCATTAAGACGGGTTTCCAACATAGGAATTCGGTTCCTTCTTTTACAATCAGCAGAATCAATCAGGTTCAAGCTTTCCGTGCACCTTCTCAAATTCAGCAATCTGCTTTTTCATAAGAACTTCCAGTTCACGATTGGCAGAACGAACATTATAATCAGCAGCAATCCGGAATTTTTTCATTAATCTGGAGTCAGTGCGCAATGTGAATTTTTCTATTTCATTAGCTATGATTGACCTCCATATAACTGTCGGGGATATCGAGCCGCCTAATGCTTAGGACGATTGGGTACAGAAGGGGAGATTAGGAGGATTAAAGGGAATAGAACCATGCTTTCTGAATGTATTTTCTGGAGTGTGTGAAGAAAAGTCTGTAAAAGCTGATCTTCTATGATAATAACTGGGCTGAAAGTTCTTTCTTGGACCTTCAGTCCTTGTATTATATATAACAGCAACTACTGTTGCATGTCAAGAGCAGG